>Ga0302326_10010153_pt1 | contig 20419 bp, 18 predicted proteins | sample Palsa_T0_3_FD_202264 | JGI IMG/M metagenome (GOLD analysis project Ga0302326, IMG submission 202264) | Peat permafrost microbial communities from Stordalen Mire near Abisko, Sweden - Palsa_T0_3 | ecosystem: Environmental > Terrestrial > Soil > Palsa > Peat permafrost | place: Sweden: Abisko...
CGTGCATTTGCATTGTTAGCGCCCCCCGGAGCGCGCTAAGCTGCAGCCGTTGTGTGCAGTTGCACGTGCATTTGCAAAGTCAACGTCGCAGATAGGCGACTTGGGAGAGAACATGCAGATCATGAATGGCATGGCAGCCGATGTCCTCGGGAATCTGGAATGGCGCAAGAGCACCGCCAGCAACCCGAGCGGCAACTGCGTCGAGGCAGCCGCGCTGCCGGACGGCCAGGTCGCCGTGCGGAACTCCCGCGAGCCAGGCGGCCCCGCACTGGTCTACACCAGGGCCGAGATCGCGGCGTTCCTGGCCGGCGTCAGGAACGGCGAGTTCGACGACCTAGCCTGACCGGTACTGCCGAGAAAAATGTGACAGTACGGCCACAGCGCTCCCGATAGTGCGCGTACCAGGTGATAGCGTGCTCAGAGCGTGCGGTTCGCCTGCTTCGCGTCACTATGACATTGGCGCAGGTTAATGACCGCGCGCAGGTCAGGGCGGAGCAGGTGACTGGCATGGCGGGGCGGGACGTGCGCGCTGCCGTGTCGCGCGGGAGCGATCGTGAGCGTGGACCGGGAGCCAGGTGACGAGCCCCAGGACGAGCTCAGCGCTGCCGACCTCGCAAGCGGGCCCACAGTTGTCCGGATGCTACTCGGCGGCCAGCTGCGCAAGCTTCGCGAGGCTGCCGGGATCACGCCTGAGCGAGCAGGCTACGAGATCAGGGCGTCCCGCTCCAAGATCAGCCGGGTCGAGCACGGCCGGGTCGGATTCAAGGAGCGGGACGTCGCTGACCTGCTGACTTTGTACGGGGTCACCGACGAGCAGGTGCGCGATCGCATGCTGACCCTGGCCCAGAACGCCAACACCCCCGGCTGGTGGGCCAGGTACGACGACGTGCTGCCTGACTGGTTCGAGACGTACGTCGGCCTGGAGCAGGCCACGTCGCTGATCAGGACGTATGAGCTGCAGTTCGTGCCCGGCCTGTTCCAGACGGAGGACTACGCGCGGGCGGTAACAGTGCTCGGCCACCGGGCGGCGTCGCCCGCCGAGATCGACCGGCGCGTCAGCCTCCGGCTTCAGCGCCAGCAGATTCTCAGCAGGCCGGGCCTGGTCCCGAAAATCTGGGCGGTGATCGACGAGTCCGCGCTGCGCCGGCCGCTCGGCGGCCGCGAGGTCATGCGCGGCCAGCTGCGGCGTCTCATCGAGCTGGTCGAGTCTCCGCAGGTAACGCTCCAGATCATGCCGTTTGACCGTGGCGGGCACTCGGCGGCCGGCGGCTCGTTCGCGATCCTCAGGTTCGCCGAGGCTGACCTGCCTGACATCGTCTACATCGAGCAGCTCACCGGCGCGCTGTACCTGGAGCGTCCGGAGGAGATCGACCATTACCGCGAGGTCATGAACAGCCTGAGCGCCGAGGCAGAGACTCCGGCTGAGAGCGAGCGGCAGCTCACCTGGCTCATCGATACGATCTAGGCATCCCGCGGCCGGTCACGTGCGCCGGGCGCGCTCGTCGCGCAGGGCGCGCGGCAGGACGAGCGCGGCCACCCCGGCGGCGGCCAGCCCCCCGGTCCCGGCGACGATGAGCGTGACCCTCGCATTCGTGGCATCCAGCAGCAGCCCGCCGAAGAGATAAGACAGCCCGGCGGCCGCGCCGACGGCACCGTAGACGTTGCCGAACGCGCGGCCGAGCAGGCCGGGCGGGACAAGCCGCTGGATCAGCGTGCTGTGCCCGACATCCATGGCCGCGATCCCGAGCCCGCGGATGACCTGGAAACCGAGCGCGGCCAGAATCGTGGCGGCGAGCCCGGTCAGCAGGTTGCCGAGGCTGCTGACCGCGTAGCCGGCCAGGATCAGCAGCGGCACGGCCAGCCGCGGCGCGGCCCTGGCCAGCAGCAGGAACCCGGCCAGCAGGCCGAGGCCGGCTCCGGCGTAGACGAGGCTGGCGGCCGAGTTGCTGCCGTGCAGCGTGTGCCTGGCGAGGAACACCAGCGCCACGTCGTCGACGCCGTTGAACAGGACGACCGCGCAGAACGCCAGCGTGATGACCCGGAGCACCCTGTCCTGCCAGAGATAGGCGAGGCCCTCGCCGGCTGCGCGCAGCACCTGCCGCGGGCTCGCCGCGGCCCGGCCGCCGGCGGGCGCGGCCTGACCGGCCGTGGCTGCGGCAGCTGCTGGCCCTGGTGCCCGGAGCAGGGCCGCCGCGGGCAGAGTCAGCAGCAGCAGCGCTGAGACCGCGAACGTGGCGACATCGATCAGCAGCAGATCGCGCACGGACAGCCAGGCCAGCAGCGCCGCGCCGGCGAGCGGCCCGGCACTGTCCATGCCGTTCGTGCCGAATCCGATGGCGGAGTTGGCACGCTCCAGGTCGGCATCCGGTACCAGGGCGGGAACGGCGGACCTGGACGCTGGCTGGAATACGGCAGCGACGCAGGACTGGACCGCGACGAGCACCAGCAGAAGCGGCAGGGACGGCAGTGTGAGCGCGACGACGGCGATGACCGCACCCTGGACGATCTCGCAGCTCACCATGACGGCGCGCTTGTCCCACCGGTCGCTGACGACGCCCGCGACCGGGCTGAGCAGGCTGGGCACGAAATCCCCGGCGATCATCAGCAGCGCGACCGCGAGTCCGGTGCCGTAATGACCCGCGGTGTACAGGAGCAGCGCGATCAGGCCGACGCTGTCGCCCAGGAAAGACAGCAGCCTTGCGGCCCACAGGGACCGGAACGCGGCATTGCCGCGCAGCAGGGCCAGCATGCCCGGCCGGGCGGCTGGCTCAGGCACGGGCGGGTGAGGCACGGGCGGCTCAGGCACGGGCCAGATCTCAGAGCAGCGTGGTGAACTGATCGGGGTCGCGGGCCGGGCGGTCAGCTGCCGGCGCCGCCGGGTGGCCGACGCCGATCGCGCCCATCGGCTCCCAGTCAGCCGGCAGGCCGAGTGCCCGCACGGTGACATCGCGGCAGAACAGCGTGCTGGAAATCCAGCACGAGCCCAGGCCCTCGACTGCGAGTGCGACCAGCAGGTTCTCGATCGCAGCGCCCATCGCGACCAGGAACATCGCGCGCTCGGAGGCGTTCCGGCGCGCGTCGGGATACGCGTGAGCAGCCTCAGCGACCAGGCACGGCACGATGATGAGCGGTGCCCGGCGCAGCGGATCGCCCCGGCGTACCCGCCTCGCGATCTGCTCGGCGGTGAAGCCGTCGGCCGTCAGGTCAGCCGTCCAGGCCGTGAGCATGTCGTCGAGCAGCCGGGTTCTGGCCTCCGGCGAGCCGAGCACGGCGAACCGCCACGGCTCGCTGTGGTGCGGTGCCGGGGCAGTGATGGCAGCCGCGATCGCGCGCCGCACGGCGGCCGGCGCGACTGGCGCGGCGGTGAACTCGCGGACTGTACGGCGGGCAGTCAGGACGTCCGCGGCGCCGAGGCGGAACATGTCCTCCTCGGCCGGGCGGACAATCGCGGCGGCGCCAGGTCCGGCGGTGTCGGTGAGCAGGTCGCCGAGACCGCGGACGATCGCGACCGGGATGCCGGTCGTCTTCTGCTTGACCAGGTCGGCAGCAGCCGCGATCTCGTCGGCGACCGCCGCCACCGTCACCTCGAGCAGGTTGCCGAACGTATCGGTCTGGCCGCGGTGGTCGCGCAGCGGGATCACTCCGGCTGCGCCGATCGCGGTGTCCGTCTGGCCCGCGCGCCACGGACGGCCCATGGTGTCGGTGATGATCACGCCAATGCGGGCGCCCGCGCGCTCGCTGACGCCCTTGCGCAGCGTTTCGGCCGAGGCGTCCGGGTCGACAGGCAGCAGCACGAGCGTGCCCGGCTCGGTATTGGACTCATCGACGCCGGCCGCCGCCATGACCAGGCCGTGCCTGGTCTGACTGATCGTGGTCGGGCCGCGGCGGGCGACCACGCGCACGGTCTCGGCTGTGATCGCCGCGTCCCGGTCGCCGCGCACCACCCGGTCCTCGGCCTTGCTCACGATCTTCGAGGTGATCACCAGGATGTCGCCGTCGAGCAGGCCGGGACCGGCCAGCGCCGCCTGAGCGATCAGCGCGGTCAGGTCCGCGCCGGCGGTGATCTCGGGCAGCCCGGTCACGGGCAGGACCGCGATCCCGCCAGCGGCCTGAGGGAACTGCGCTGCGGTCACCGGCGCACCTCGAGCGCCAGGTCGACGGCCGCCCGGGCGATCTCCGCCGAGGTGGCCACGTTCGTCATGTAGAGCGGGCGGTTACGGACCTCGATTCCCGCCAGTTCCGGCGAGCCGACCGCATCCTTGTCCTGATCGTCGACCAGCCACCCGTCCAGCAGTCCGGCTCCGTAGTGGGCAGCGACCGCGACTGCGGAAGTCTGGACGCCGATCGCGGCAAGGCAGGCATCAGCCATGCCGCGCACCGGGGCTCCGCCGATGATCGGCGAGACGCCGACCACTGTCTGCGACCGGACGGCTTCCTCGATGCCGGGCACTGCCAGGATGATCCCGACGCTGACGACCGGGTTCGAGGGCGGGAGCAGGACGAAGTCAGCGTCGGCGATGGCGTCCAGCACGCCGGGCGCCGGCGTGGCCTGCGCGGCGCCGACCGGCACGATCGACCGGGCGGGAACGGCGGCGTGCAGGCGCACCCACCACTCCTGAAAATGCAGCTGCTGCTCGAGCCCGTCCAGCTCGACCGTGACGTGGGTGCGCACCGGGTCGTCCGACATCGGCAGCAGCGTGACACCCGGCTGCCAGCGCTCGCACAGCCTGCGCGTCACTTCCGACAGCGTGCTGCCGTCGGCCAGCATCTGGTTGCGCAGGATGTGAGTGGCGATGTCAAGGTCGCCGAGGCCGAACCAGCCGGGGCCGGCCCCGTAGGCCGCCAGCTCGCCCAGCACCGCGCGGGTCTCGCCGGCCCGTCCCCAGCCCTGCTCCTCGCTGATGCCGCCGCCGAGCGTGTACATCACCGTGTCCAGGTCCGGGCACACGTGCAGGCCGAACGGCGTGAAGTCGTCGCCGGTGTTGCCGATCACCGTGATGTCGGCATCCGGGACTGCGGCCAGCAGGCCGCGCAGGAACCTGGCGCCGCCGACCCCGCCGGCCAGAGCTGTGATGCGCATGCTGGCAGTCTCGCATCTCGCCGCCAGGCCCTCGATACGGACGGGAGCACTTTGCGGCTGGTGACCGGGCACTCGTGACCGCTGCTCGATGAAGCAGATGGGCCCCGGGCGAGTGCGTTCCCTGGAATTTCTTGCCTGGATTTTCACCTCATCCCAGGGCAACCGGGTGGCCACTATCACGTATCTCCCTTGACGAGAAGCAAGACACGCGCGTGTAATTTCACTCATGTAATTCTCGCAGCCGGGCAGGCGGGGGCGGGACCACGGGGAACTGACGGCAGGAGGTGTGCAGTGGCAGAGGTCATCGTCTCGCTGGTGCACGACACGCTAGGCATTGGCGCAGATGATGCCGGGGAGCAGAGCTGGCAGGATCGCGCGCTGTGCGCGCAGACCGATCCGGAGGCTTTCTTCCCGGAGAAGGGCGGCTCTACCCGGGAGGCTAAGCGGGTCTGCCGCAGCTGCGACGTCCGGGCTGAGTGCCTGGAATACGCGCTCGGCCACGATGAGCGCTTCGGCATCTGGGGCGGTCTGTCGGAGCGGGAACGCCGCAGGCTCAAGCGCCAGGCCGTCTAGCGGCAGCGCTCGCAGGCAGGACAGCACACCCGGCGTGACCGTGCTGTCTGGCCTTCTGGCTGGGTCAGATTCGCGTATTGTTCACGGGTACCCCCACCAGGGCAAGCCGGCGCAGTAGTGCCGCTCCGCCCCCCGAGCGAACCCGGACACAAGCGAAGCCCTTGTCATCTGACGACTCCTTCCCCCAGCATGTGGTGACCGCGGTGATCGTCGCCCACGACGGTGCCGTCTGGCTGCCGCGGCTCATGGACGCGCTCGGCGAGCAGACCCGCCCAGTGCAGCGGGTCGTGGCTGTCGATACCGGCAGCCGCGATCGCGGTGGCTCCGTGCTGACCGCTCAGCTCGGCCAGGGCGCGGTCTTCGGGATGGACAGGAGCACCGGTTACGCCAGCGCAGTGCGGCGTGCCGTCGCGCACAAGGCTGCGACCGGGGCGGTGCTGGCCGGGTCAGGCGGCGCTGCCGCGCGAGGCCGGGGTGACCAGGGTGAGCAGACCGAGTGGCTGTGGCTGCTGCACGACGACTGCGAGCCCGCCGCCGACGCGCTCGAGCAGCTGCTGCGCGGGGCGGAGGAGACCCCGGCGGCCGTGGTACTCGGCCCCAAGCTCATGGACTGGACCGACCGCGACGTCATCACCGAGGCCGGGCTGTCGCTCGATACGGCGGGCCGTCGCGTCACCGGCGTCGAGCCGCGTGAGGTCGACCAGGGGCAGCACGACGGCGACCGGGACACCCTCGCGGTCTCCAGCGCCGGCATGCTGGTCCGCCGGGACATCTGGGAGCGGACTGGCGGCTTCGATCCGGGCATGGCCTTGTTCGGCGAGGACATCGACTTCTGCTGGCGCGTCCATGAGGCTGGCTTCCGCGTCCGGGTGATCACCGACGCGGTGGTCTATCACGCCGCCGCTGCCACCAGGGGACGCCGGCCGATCTCGGTCGGCCGCCGGGCGAGGCTGCTGGAGCGCCGCAATGCGCTGCTGACCCTGCTGGGCAATCTGCCGACCGGCCCGATGATCGCCTCGCTCATCGGCAACCTGACGCTGTCGCTGCTGCGCACAGTGTTCTATCTGGTCGCCAAGCGGCCGACCGCCGCGCTTGATGAGGCGGCGGCAGCGTTCGGCGTCGCGGGCCATCCGCTGAAGCTGGCACGCGCTCGCCGCCTGCGTGCCCGCGGGCGCCGCGCCGCCTACAGCGCGCTCCGCGGCGACCTGCCACCCGGCCGCTCGCTGCGCCGGGCAGCTGAGTTCGCGGCATCCGTGCTGTCCCGGCCGGCGCCCGAAGACCTGGCCGGCGCGCACCACGCCACCGATGACCCCGACGACGACGAGTCGCTGCTCACCGACAGCGGGCTCATCCAGCGCGCGCTGACCAGGCCAGGCGTGCTGCTGGTGCTCGCGCTGATCGTGATCTCCATCGCGGCCGAGCGCTCGGTGATCACCGGCGGGACTCTCGGTGGCGGTGCGCTGCTGCCGGCCTGGGAAGGCTCCTCCGGCCTGTGGTCGCAGTTCCTGCAGGCCTACCACCCGGCCGGGATCGGCTCAGCCAGTGCCGGGCCCCCGTACGTCGGGCTGCTGGCGCTGCTCGCCACGGTGCTGCTCGGCAAGGCCTGGCTCGCAGTCGACGTGCTGCTGCTCGGCTGCGTGCCGCTGGCCGGCATTACCGCCTTCGTGGCACTGCGCCGGGTCACCATGGCGGCAGCCGTGCGGGTCTGGGCTGCCGCCTCGTATGCACTGCTGCCGGTGGCATTCGGCGCGATCTCGGCCGGCCGGCTCGGCAGCGCTGTCGCCTTCGTGCTGATCCCGCTGATCGGCATGCTGGCCGGGCGGATGTTCAGCCAGCCGCGCAAGCTGGCCCGGCGAGCGGCGTGGGCCACCGCCCTCACGGTCACCGTCGGCACCGCCTTCGTCCCGCTGCTGTGGCCGATGACCGTCGCGGGCGCCGTGCTGGCGGCGATCACGCTGCGGCGCAAGGTCACCGCCCTGCCCGTCAACCTGGCCATCGTCGTGCTGGTACCACCGGTGCTCCTGCTGCCCTGGCTGATCCAGTTCCTTGAGCACCCGTCGCGGCTGTTTCTCGAGGCCGGCCTCGCGCAGCCAGGACTCGCCTCGCCCAGGCTCCCGGCCCGGTCGCTGCTGCTGCTGAGCCCCGGTGGTCCCGGCCTGCCGCCCTACTGGGTCAGCGCCGCGCTGGTGCTGGCCGCGCTCGGGGCACTGCTTGCCTCACGGCGGCTGAACCTCATCATCGCGGGCTGGGTCGCAGCCCTGCTCGGCTTCGGGACCGCGCTGCTGGCGAGCCGAACGACCGTCATACCGCCCGGCGGCCAGCCCGTGACCGCCTGGCCGGGCATGGCCCTTGCCGTCGCGGCAGCCGGTCTCCTGCTCGCCGCGGCCGCCGGCGCGGACGGCCTCGGCCGGGTGCTGTCCGAGGGCGGCCGGACGGGCCTGCGGCGGCTGAGCTCGGCGCGCGGCTTCCCGCTGGCCATCCTGGCGCTGGTCGCCTGCACCGCGCCGGTCCTCGCCGCGGCCTACTGGCTGATGAACGGAGTCAGCGGGCCGCTGCGCCCGGCTACCGGCCAGGTGGTGCCGTCGCTGGTATCGACGCCTGCCGGATCCGGGCGGCAGCTGCGCACTCTGGTGCTGACCTCTGGCCCTGGCGGCCACGTTTCCTTCCTGCTGCTGCGCGGCGACAGCCCGCAGTTCAGCTATCCCGACCTGACGCCAGCGCCGGCCGCCGAGGCTGCTCTTACCAGCGCGGTGGCAGCGCTGGTGGCGCCCGGCGGCGGCGAGGCCGTCGATCAGAGCCAGCAGCTGGCCAGGTTCGACGTCGGCTACGTGCTGGTGCGTGCCCCGATCAGCGCAAGCCTGGCCAGCACCCTCAACGGAGTCAGCGGCCTGACTGAGGTCAGCCTGACCCCCACGTTCGACCTCTGGCGGCTGGCGAGCCTGCCGTCTCGCGTCAGCGTGGTCGAGCCGTCTGGCGTAGTCGTCCCGGTGAGCTCCGGCGCTATCGGTGTCTCCGGCGTGCACGTTCCCGCTGCTGGCGGCACCCTCCTGCTCGCCGAGCCGGCCGGCGGCTGGTCGGCGTCCGTCAGCGGCCACGCGCTGACGCCCGTCGTCTCGCCCGGCAGTGCGTGGGCGCAGGCCTTCCGGCTGCCGGCCGGCGGCGGCACGCTCACGATCAGCCGGAACGGGCTCTGGCATGACCTCGTGCTGGCGCTGGAATTGCTGGCGTTCATCGTCGTGGCGGCGCTCGCGCTGCCCGGCATCAGGTCGGCCGCCGAGATCGAGGCCGCAGCCGCGGCCATGGCCGCCCCTGCCGGGCCGGCCGGAAGTGACGATGCCGGCGACGCAGCCGGGGAGGCCGAGCCCGTGCTCGTGCCGGCGGCCGCGGCGGCCAGCGCCGGGCCGACGGCAGCGGGACGGACCGGGCGGCTGCGGAGCGAGGATGCGCAGGCCACGCGCCGTTTCGGGCGTGGCACGCCAGGGCGAACCGCAGTCCAGGACGACCACGCCGGGACCACCACTGAGACCGGGACCGCCGCGGCGGCCGGTGCCAGGGGCGGCCGGACGCGGACCGGACGGCGGGGTGCTGTGACTCCGCTGGCCCCGCGAGCCGGCAGCAAGAGCGCGAAGGGGCGCCGGGCGGCTGCGGCTGCCCGTGACGCCGCTGCTGCCGGCGCGGCTGGTACCGATGCGGCTAGCGCGGGTGCGGCCGGCGCGGCGCGCGCGGGTGCCGGTGCTGCCGCGGGCGCCGTGGCGGCCGGAGCGGGCGCTTCGGCCAGCAGTGCAGCTGGCGGGCGCGGGACGGGCCCGGCCGGCCGGGGTCGCCGGGGACGCGGGGCGCCGGATGCTGCGGCAGCGCGGAGCGGGCCGCCTGGCGCTGCCTGGCCAGCCGGTCAGCCGGTCAGCCGGTTCGTCAGCGGCCCGCCCGAGGCGGCGTCGGCATACCCGCCCGGCGCGCGGCCGCCTGGCCGTCCGGGTTATGCGGACGAGCCTGGCTACCCCGCCGATGGCGGCAGCCGTGGTGGCCCGCCGTACGCGGGAGAGGCGGGCTTCCCGGGCGGCAGCTACCCGGCGGTGCCAGGCGACCCGGACAGTCCCGGTTACGGCCGGGGCGGGCGCACTGGCGGTGCTGGCGATGAGGACGGGTCTGGCTACAGGGATCGTGCCGCCCGCGCGGACACGGCTGGCTACGGGGACCGGCCTGGCTACGGGGACGCGGCTGGATACGGGGACGCGGCGGGCTACCGGGACGCGGCGGGCTACCGGGACCGGGCCGCCCGCCCGGACGCGGCCGGCTACGGAGACACTGCCGGCTACCGGGATGCGGCTGGATACCAGGAACCGCACGGCTACGGGAACGCTCCTGGCTACGGGAACGCTCCTGGCTACGGCGACACGGGCGGCTACGGCGACACGGGCGGCTACGGCGACACGGGCGGCTACGGCGACACGGGCGGCTACGGCGACACGGGCGGCTACCCGAGCGACGGCCAGTACCCGAGCAGGACGGGTTACCCGGCGGCGGCTGCTCCCGCAGGCGAGCACGGATACGAGGGCCGTTCTCCCTATCCAGAGCAGGCGGCTTACCCGCCCGAGCCCGGCTACGGGCGGCGGCCCGGCCAGGCGGACGGGGACTACGCGCGCCAGCCTGCCGCGCCCGCGAGCAGCTGGGGCCAGGATGGCCCCGGCGAGGACGCGGCAACCTGGCGCCCCGACGACCAGGCCTCAGGCTGGCCCTCAGGCGGACGGCAGCAGGGCTGGCCGCAGGACTATGAGCAGCCCGGCGGCTGGCCGCAGGATGACCAGCAGCAGGGCGGCTGGCCGCAGGATTACCCGGCCGAGGGAGCCGCTGGTTCCCGGTGGAACGTACCGGACCAGGATGCCTGGCCGGACCAGGGCGAGGCACTGCCGGCGCTGCCACCCGCCGAGGTTCATCATGAGTGGCCGCAGCGGACCGACAGGGCAAGCCGGGGCTGGCTGACGCCCGGGCGTGAGGATGAGGACGAGGAATGGTGAGCCGGCTGCGTTACGGCCGACCGATCTTTGCAGCCCTCGTGGTGCTGATCCTGGCCGGGCTCTACTTCGCCGCCGGCGCCGGGCATCATGCTGCCGCGGCTGCCCATGCCGGTCGCCCGGTGCGGGTCACGGTGTCCACGGCTCAGCGCGTCTGCGCGGCACCGGGATCCGCCGCGCCCACGAAGGGTGGCGTCGCCGTTACCGCGGTTCCCGGCTCGTCAGCGTCCGGTAGCGCCGCCATCACCCCGCTGGAACCCGGCGGCAGTTCCTCGCCGGGTGCGGCGGCCACGACGCTGACGAAGCCCGGCGTGCTGGCGGTGATGGGCGTCAGGACGGCCGCTTCGCTGACACCGGCCGAGCAGGCCGGCCAGGCGGGCTCCAGCCCTGGCGTCACCACCCAGGCCGGGCGCGGCGGCGTGGAGGTCAGCGCGACTGGCGCCATGGCCCAGGGGCTTGAGGTCGAGCAGACCGGTCCCGGCGGCCTGGTCACCGCGCAGTGCACCGCGCCCGGAACGAACATCTGGTTCCTCGGGCCCGGTCAGCAGTCGGCGGCCACGATTGAGCTGTACCTGATGAATACCGGCAGCCAGGCGGCTGACGCGCAGGTGTCCCTGCTGACCGACGTCACGAAGGGCCCCCCGCTCCTCGGCAACGCCGACAACGGCATCACGGTGCCGCCGCACAGCATGGTCGTCCAGCAACTCGGTCACCTGCTGCAGTCGTCCAAGGTCGTCGCCCTGAACGTCACCACTAGCGTCGGCCAGGTCGCGGCGGCCGTCAGGGAGAGCCGGTCCGCATCTGACGACGGCAACTGGCTGCCCGTGACCACTGCCCCGGCCCGGCACCTGGTGATACCGGGGCTGCCGGGCAACAGCGGGTCGCGTGACCTGTACGTTGCGGTGCCGGGCTCGGCCTCGGCGCAAGTCAAGATCACCGCAGTCACCGCGAAGGGCTCCTATCAGCCCACCGGGGGAACCGGCATCGACCTGCTCGGGGGCTCGGCGGTATCGATCGCGCTGCCGTCCATGAGCGGCGTTCCCGGGGCCATCACCGTGTCGTCCAGTGAACCGGTGGTCGCGACGATTCTCGCTCCGGGCGGCCCGGCCGGCACGCCCGGTGCAGTGGCAGCCAGCACCGGGCCGGTCATGGAGCAGGGCGTCGTGGCCGATAACCCGGCCAGGTCGGCGGGCTCGACTGACCTGGTGCTCTCGGCTCCGGGCAAGGCGGCCAGCGTGCGGGTGACCACAGCCACCTCGGCGGTCCCCGCGACAGGGCAGCAGGGCACCGTGGTCCAGATCAAGGCGAGATCGTCGGTCGTGCTGCCAGTCGAGCCGCCAGCCGGCTCCAGGGCCACGGCGTTCTCGCTGATCGTGACGCCACTCGCAGGCTCGGGACCGGTCTACGCGGCCAGGATCATCAATTCCGGCGGCGTTCAGTCGATCCTGCCGGTGCCCAGCTCTCCGACCTGGATACCGCTGCCATCGGTCCAGGACTCGCTCGCGGCGATCCTGGGCTAGGCGGGCGCCCCGGCCGCCGGAGGGCGGCTACTCATCGCCCGGATAACCGGGGTCGACGGTCTGCGGATCGACGCCGAGCCAGCGCGCGAAGTGCTCGACAATGACGTCAAGCACGAGTTCGGCGAGTTCCTCCTGGCCGTCAGCGCGGGCCATCAGCGGCCGCCGGTAGAGCACGATCCTGGCCGGTTGGCCCGGGCCGCCCGGCAGCTCAGGCTGGCCGTCAAAACCGGCCTGATCAGGCATGGCCAGCCCGCCCTGGGTGTCCGGGGCCTGCTCAAGACGCGCCAGAGGTACCGGTTCAGGATCATCATTGTCGGGGATGACTGGAGGGATCTCCTCGACGCTGAACGCCATTCCGGACAGCTCAGCCTCCCAGCGTGGTTCTAGCTGGGAGACCGCCAGCAGGACGAGGTCCTCGAAGCGGTCGGACCTGGACCGGTAGAGCGGAACGTCAGGCGGAACGAGCGAACCGCGAAGGCCGCGGCCGTGCCGGTCGCGCCGGCGGACCCGGCGTGCCGCGGGCCGGCTGCTGCCATTGCTGTCATGCACGGTTACCGAGCGTATCCCAGCGGCCCGAGGCACGTTCCGCGGTTGCAATGGCAGCCCGAGACACGATCGTGCAGTGTGCCCCGGGTGGTGGCGTTACCGTCTGCCGGTCGATACCGTCAGCCGTTGTGAGCGTCCATCACGATCCCGCCCCCACCGGCACCCTGGTGCTACGCTCCGCCGGGTGCCAGCATGAAACCGGGGTGATCGTCAGTTGACTGCTCGCCAGTGTTCCCGGCCCGCCTGCAAACAGGCCGCTCTGTACACGCTCACGTACGTCTATCGCGACTCCACGGCGGTTCTCGGCCCGCTTGCGGCATTTGTCGAGCCGCACTGCTACGACCTGTGCGCTCGGCACGCGGACCGGATGACGGCGCCGCGCGGCTGGGATGTCGTCCGGCTGCCCGTCGGCGAGCCCGATGAGGCGGCGGAGGCCGACGACCTTGAGGCCCTCGCGAACGCCGTACGGGAGGCAACCTCGCCGCGCGCCCCGGCCGAGCCCACCGGTCAGGGTGTCGAGGTAGGCCGTCGCGGTCATCTGCGGGTCCTGCGGTCGTCGCCGAACGACGGGGGCAGGCTCCGGTAGGGCTGGCAGCGGCCGGCCGGGCGCAGCGGCCACCGGTAAGATCGGCTGGTGCCCGGAACGGGCGGCATCCGGCCACAATGAGCCACTGGAGACGTGATGAAGATCGATGACTGGCTGCTCGACATTCTGGCCTGCCCGAAGTGTCACTCGCCGCTGCGAGCCGACGAGGCCGCCAGCGAGCTGATCTGTACCGGTCAGGACTGCGGGCTCGCCTACCCGGTCCGTGACGACATCCCGGTCCTGCTGATCGACGAGGCGCGCGATCCGGCTGGCGACGCGCGGGAGTGAGGTCCCATCAGCGCGGGGGCGCATGCGTCCGGCGGGGAGACTAGCGGCCCGGGCGGGCGCTGCAAGGCCGTCAGCCCCGGCAAGCCCGGTCACAGCGAGCCCGGTCACAGCGAGCCCGGTCACAGCGAGCCCGGTCACGGGGGCAAGCGTGCCGTCATCGCGGCGCTGGGCGCGAACCTCGGGATTGCCGTCACCAAGTTCGTCGCCTTCGTCTTCACCGGATCGGCGTCGATGCTCGCCGAGGGCGTTCACTCGGTCGCCGACTCCGGGAACCAGATCCTGCTGCTCATCGGCCGCACCAGGGCTGGACGGGCCGAGACAGAGGAGCACCAGTTCGGCTTCGGCGCCGAGCGCTACTTTTACGCCTTCCTGGTCGCGGTGGTGCTGTTCCTGGTGGGCGCGGCCTTCTCCGTCTACGAGGGCATCGACCGCATCCGGCACCCCGAGAAGCTCACCTCACCCGGCGTCGCGTTCGGCGTGCTCGCCATCGCGATCCTGCTTGAGGGTTTCTCGCTGCGCACCGCGGTCCGCGAGTCTCGCAGCAGCCGCGGGACCGCCCGGTGGCTCAGTTATATCCGTCATGCCAAGGCGCCCGAGATTCCGGCCGTTCTGCTCGAGGACGTCGCGGCCCTCTGCGGGCTGCTGCTGGCGCTCATCGGCATAACGCTGACCACGATCACCCGGGATGAGCGGTGGGACGGGGCGGGCTCGATCGCCATCGGGCTGCTGCTCGGCTGCGTAGCGGTCGTGCTGGCGGTGGAGACCAAGAGCCTGCTGATCGGCGAGTCGGCCAGCCCGGACATGGAAGCGCGGATCGTGGCCGCCATCGAGGCCGGCCCGGAGGCCGGGTGCGTCATTCACCTGCGCACCCTGCACGTCGGGCCGGACACGCTGCTGGTGGCCGCCAAGGTCGCGGTCCCGCACGACGAGACCGCCGCCAGCGTGGCAGCCGGCATTAATGCTGCCGAGCGGCGGATCAGGGCTGCTGTTCCCATCGCCGAGCTGATCTTCCTTGAGCCTGACATCTACCAGGCCGGCCGTGTCGACCTGAGCGATCCGGCGGTGAAAGCGGCCAGACGCCGGGCGCGGCCGCCGGCCGGTCAGCAGCCGGGCGACTAGGCTCCGCCGGCGCCGGACCGGCCTTTGCGCCAGGTCAGGAGCCGCGCTCGCCGTCGTAGCCGACCATCCAGCGCGGCTCGATCCGGACGTAGACGATGTCGGGTCCCCACGTCGATGGCGAGGTGCCGTAGTGCCGGGTCAGGTGGGCCTCTATCCAGCTCCGGTCCGGATGGCCGCTGCCGAGAAACTCGGCGTCGCCGTGGGTGAACACGCCGAATGCGTCGCCCTCGAGGTAGGCGGCGCTGACAGCCGGACGGCTGCGCAGGTCGGCTGCCTTTACTGACGAGCCGCTGGTGGTGAAGACCCAGCGGCCGCGCAGCAGGTGGCCGTCGACCCCGCTCACTCGCGGCCGGCCGGCCGCGCTCACCGTACTGAGAGCCAGCGTGCGCATCCCGGTGAGGAGCTCGGCCAGGCGAGCGGCGGGCACCGCCCGCTTCGGTGTGATGATCGAGTGAAGGTGGTCGCTCGCCCTGGCGAGCGAGCGGTCCAGCACCTCCTGGAGCCAGGTGATGTCGGCTGGGTCCTCGTACATAGCTCTCCTAGCATGCCGTCTGGCTACCCGGACAGAACTGCGCTCAGCAGGTCCTGGTCGCGTACCGGCGCAAGATCGGGATCGCGGGCCGCGTTAGCCCGCACGTCCGGATTGAGCTCGATCGCCTCGGCCACGGCTTCCGCCGCCTCCGCGAGCAAGCCAGCGCCCGCGCGGGCACACGCCAGGTTATAGCTGGCCATGCCGCGGGCGGGGGCGGGCGCGTCCAGCGCGGCGGCGGTGGCGACGGCGAGCTCGGCCACCGTGACCGCGCGGCCGGACTGGGCATGATGGCCGTAGTACTCGCCGAGATGCCCGGCCGGGTGCCAGAAGCCCCTGACGATGATCTGAAGCCAGAGCGGACGCCCGCGCAGCCAGGGATGCCGGGCGGGGTCCAGCAGATCGTCCGCGCCGGCCAGCCGGACCTCCTCGATCAGCTCGCCGCTGACCCGCCAGCTCTCCCTCGCCACGGCGTCGGCGGGCTGCGCGGATAGCGCGGCGTAGAGGCTGGCCGACTGGTGGTCGGCCTCGGGGAACTCCGGCGGTACCTGCCGAGCCCTGATCGCCCGCAGTCGCAGCACCTGCTGGTGACGGAACTCGGTGTTATGGGCAATCAGCGGCACGGCCGCCCAGCACGCCGGATCGCCGCTCTCCGCTTCGGCCGCGCCGCAGATCAGCGCCTGCTCCTGCACCGCGGCAAAGCCAGCGAGGCCGGTGATGGCCGCGCGCAGCGCCCGGATGTCCATGGTCACGAGTCCGTCCCCGCCCGGCCGCAGCCATCCCCGGTCCCGCTTGCGGCCGGCTTGCGGGCGGTGAACTTCAGCGATCCGTCGACGATGACGGTGATCGGGCCGAAGCCCAGCATCTGCAGCCGGGTGAGCACCGTAGCGGGCTCGACCGGGTTGTAGGTGTCGCCGTCGTGGAAGTGATGCAGGTCGTTGCTGGGCAGGCTGTCCGATCCGATGAGGACGCCGCCGGGGCGCAGCACCCGGAACGCCTCGGCCAGGATCTTGTCCTGGAGAGCGGCCGTCGGCACGTGATGCAGCGTGGTGAGCGTGGCCACCGAGTCGAAGGACGCGTCCGCGAACTGAAGATCCGCGCCGCTGCCGGTGATGATCTCGACATTAGTGCCGCTATAACGGTCAGCCAGGCTCTTGGCCGCGGTCTCGTCAATCTCGACGGCGGTCAGCCTGCTGACGTGATGGCGCAGCCAGTCCGTGGCAGCGCCAGGGCCGGGACCGATCTCCAGCAGGTCCGCGCCCAGGTCGACGTCGCGGGTCAGGACAGGCAGGATGTCGGTCTGAATGTGCCGGGCCCATTCCGGGCTGGTGCAGACCTGTGCGTGGTTCTCGTTCATGCCACGAAGCTACGGAACTCCTGCCGGCCGGCCAATGGCGTAGGCTGCCAGGCTGTGTCGCAGGACGGACAACTGCCCGATGATTACTGCGCCGCTGACGATACTGATCCGGCGGCGGCCGTCATCGTGGTCACCTTCCCGATGCCAGCCGGCCTGGTCTTCGACTGGCACACGCATGACGATCACCAGCTGGCCTGGGCGGCCAGCGGCGTGCTGACCGTGCGCACCGAGGCGTCGGCCTGGGTCCTGCCGCCCACACGGGCGCTGTGGATCCCGGCCGGGCTGCCGCACGAGACGCTGTCTGCCGGCGCCGCGACCATGCGCTCGGCTTATCTCCGGCCGCACCTGTGCCCCGTCAGCTGGCCGGATCCGACGCCGGTGGCGGCCAGCCCGCTGCTCTGCGACCTGATCGGCTATCTCGAGAATCGCGACCTGACGCCCGGCCAGCGGGCCCGCGGCGAGGGGGTGCTCGCTGACCAGCTGTCGCCGGTCGTGATGACGGCGGTCGACGTGCGCTGGCCTGCTGACGACCGCGCGCGGAAGGTTGCCGACGGCCTGGCCGCGGCGCCGGCCGACGGGCGGACCCTGGCCGAATGGGGGCACGAGGTCGGCGCCAGCGAGCGCACGCTGGCCCGCGCTTTCCTGACCGGCACCGGCGTCAGCTTCGGGCGGTGGCGCACGCTCATCCGGGTGCAATCCGCCCTGAGGCTCCTGGCCGCCGGCGATGCGGTCAGCGCCGTGGCCCGCCGGGTCGGCTACGACTCGGACAGCGCATTCGTGCAGGCCTTCAGGCGGGAGACGGGACTGACCCCTGGTGCCTACTTCCGCGCCGGCTAGCGCCTGGTTACGGACGCGCGAGCAGGCGAAGTGCCCGTTCCTGCTCAAAATCGAGTGCACGGGCGGGCGGTGGCTGAATGCGGCCGATGCGCCGGCCGAACTCGGCAACATCGGCGCGAACCCGCGGGTCGGCGAGGACGCGGAGGCCGAAGGCCAGGGCGACGGGGCTGATGTCGTACCGGCGCTCGATCGACAGCCCCAGCGCGACTGCGGCCAGGTCAGCGTCGCTGAACTGGCGGTGCGGGGTATCCGTGGCCGGCGCCGGCGACCTGCTCCGGCCGGGCCGGCGGCGGCCCGCGTGACGCAGGGCAGGCAGCAGGCCGAGCGATTCCCGGTACCGCAGCATCCGGGGCGTCAGCCCGAGCCGCCGGGCGGCTTCAGTGATGCGCATGGCCTAATCTTACAAGTTCTTGTCAGAAAGCGGTATCTGAGCGTGCCTCCGGGGCAGTTGCTGCCGTAGCGTCGTGCTGTGGGCCCTGAACGGGGGCCTGACGGCCAGCATTCACCGATAGACGCCAAGGAGCGCGCATGCCCGCTGAGACAGTCCCCTTCAAGGTCGCCGACCTGTCGCTCGCCGACTTCGGCCGCCGCGAGATCCGGCTGGCCGAGCACGAGATGCCGGGCCTGATGGCGGTGCGCGCTGAGTACGCCGACACCCAGCCGCTGGCGGGCGCCCGGATCACCGGCTCGCTGCACATGACCATCCAGACGGCGGTGCTGATCGAGACGCTGGCCGCACTCGGCGCGGAAGTCCGCTGGGCGTCCTGCAACATCTTCTCCACCCAGGACCACGCCGCCGCGGCCGTCGTCGTCGGCCCGGACGGCACCCCGGATGACCCGAAGGGCGTCCCGGTATTCGCCTGGAAGGGCGAGAGCCTGGAGGAGTACTGGTGGTGCACCGAGCAGGCGCTGACCTGGTCGGGCGAGACCGGGCCGAACATGATCCTGGACGACGGCGGCGACGCGACGATGCTGGTGCACAAGGGCGCCGAGTTCGAGGCGGCCGGCGCAGTGCCCGCCGCGCGCGATGACGACGCCGAGGAGTGGACCGTCGTCCTGTCGGTTCTGGGGCGCTCGCTCGCTGAGGCGCCGGGCAAGTACACGGCCATGGCCGCCGGCATCAGGGGCGTCACCGAGGAGACCACGACCGGCGTCCACCGGCTCTACGAGATGGCCAGGGAGGGGTCGCTGCGGTTCCCGGCGATCAACGTGAATGACTCGGTGACCAAGTCGAAGTTCGACAACAAGTACGGCTGCCGGCACTCCCTGATCGACGGCATCAACCGCGCCACGGACGTCCTCATCGGCGGAAAGGTCGCGGTCGTCTGCGGCTATGGTGACGTCGGCAAGGGCTGCGCCGAGTCGCTGCGCGGCCAGGGCGCCCGGGTGATCGTCACCGAGATCGACCCGATCTGCGCGCTGCAGGCCGCCATGGACGGCTATCAGGTCGCGCGCCTGGAGGACGTCGTCGGCATCGCCGACATCTTCGTCAGCGCGACCGGCAACTTCCACATCATCACGGCTGAGCACATGAGCCAGATGAAGCACCAGGCGATCGTCGGCAACATCGGCCACTTCGACAACGAGATCGACATGGCCGGCCTCACCCGGCTGCCCGGCATCAAGCGCATCACCATCAAGCCGCAGGTCGACGAGTGGACCTTCGCGGACGGGCACGCCGTCATCGTGCTGTCCGAGGGCCGCCTGCTGAACCTGGGCAACGCCACCGGCCACCCCAGCTTCGTCATGTCGAACAGCTTCACCAACCAGGTCATCGCTCAGGTCGAGCTGTTCACCAAGACCGACGAGTACCCGCTCGGGGTGCACGTGCTGCCCAAGCACCTGGACGAGAAGGTCGCGCGCCTGCACCTGGACGCACTCGGCGTGAAGCTCACGGTGCTCAGCAAGGAGCAGGCCGCCTACATCGGTGTTCCGGTTGATGGTCCGTACAAGTCCGACCAGTACCGGTACTGACCGGGCGGACGGCCTGTCGTCTGACATCGCTGATCCCGGGCTGGCGCTGGCCGGCCAGCCCGGGATCGCCTGGGCCGAGCGCGCCATGCCGGTTCTCGGCATGCTGCGCAGGTCCTTTGCCGGGCGGCAGCCGTTCGCGGGCCTGACCATCGCCTGCTGCCTGCACGTGACCGCGGAGACCGCGGTCCTGGTCCGCACGCTCACCGCAGGCGGCGCGCGGGTCCACCTGGCCGCATCCAATCCGCTGTCCACCCAGGACGACATCGCGGCAGCCCTCGCCGCCGAGCCGGGCGTGACTGTCCAGGCCAGGTCAGGCGTGGACCGCAGCACGTACTACGAGCACATCCACCGGATCCTGGACAGCGCTCCAGATCTGGTCATGGACGACGGCTGCGACCTGGTCAACACGCTGCACGAGGATCGGCGGGAGCTGACCGGCGGCGTCCGGGGCGGCTGCGAGGCGACGTCGACCGGGGCCGCCAGGCTCCGGCGGATGGCCGCCGCGGGATCGCTGGCCTTCCCGATGGTCGCCGCCGAGGTATCCGCCATCACGCGGATGATCGATCACAAGTACGGCTCGGGCCAGTCCGTGCTGGACGGGATCCTGCGCGCCACCAACACGCTGGTGGCAGGCAAGACCGTGGTGGTGGCGGGCTTCGGCCCGTGCGGATCGGGTGTGGCTGAGCGAGCCCGCGGCCTCGGGGCTCAGGTCATAGTCACCGAGGTGGATCCGATCAGGGCACTCGGGGCGATCATGCAGGGTTTCCGCGTTATGCCGATGAGCTCCGCGGCGCCACTCGGCGAGCTCATCATCACAGCGACCGGGTCGCGGGACGTGATCGGCGCACCCGAGCTGGCCGTGCTGCCTGACGGCGCCATGCTGGCGAACGCCGGCCATTTCGACGTGGAGATCGACGTCCGGGCACTGGCCGGGGAGGCCGTCGAGGTGAACCCCGCCGTCCGGCCGCATGCTGACGAGTACGTGCTTGCCGACGGCA
>Ga0302326_10010154_pt1 | contig 20419 bp, 14 predicted proteins | sample Palsa_T0_3_FD_202264 | JGI IMG/M metagenome (GOLD analysis project Ga0302326, IMG submission 202264) | Peat permafrost microbial communities from Stordalen Mire near Abisko, Sweden - Palsa_T0_3 | ecosystem: Environmental > Terrestrial > Soil > Palsa > Peat permafrost | place: Sweden: Abisko...
GTCAGTGGTAATGAGCGAGTCGTACACAAATACTGCATTTGCGTTGTATTGTGTAGTCATTTCTGTTGCAAGTTGACGTGACAGTTTTGCTCGGCAGGAGTTGAACACCACATAATTATCTTGAAATACTCCAGCTTTTCCTAGTGCTCGCACGAATCCCACAAGCTTCGCGTCTATATGTCCCGTTATTACCAATACTAGCTTGCCGCTCGACTGAGTCCACTGCACACTTGCTTTCGAGACAGGAACAACGTCGATGTCCTTCGCGCGTAGTTCGTCTTCTAAGTTCTGAATCAGCTTATGGTCCGTTACGCCAAAGCTGTCCTCAGCAACTACCGCAACAGTCTTGGCAGAAGCACTGACTCCAAGTTCTCGCAGTCTCTTGACCTGGTCCTTTGTCTTGTCACTGAACGGGTCCCTCACAATCTGCGCTTCAGGGTACGCTTTGCTTAGCGCGAACGCCACGTCATCGGAAGCCTGTCTCTGCCTGGTGTCTCTCAACATTAGGGGGTTCGTGTAGAGAACGAGCGTAGTGTCCGTCGAGTCCTTGACGAGTTTGGTCAAAGTGTGGTCTGGGGGCAGAGGCGCGCCCGTTTTTAATGTCGCGATTTCTTGAGCAGTTAGCGATACTGTCGATTTGCCCCCAACGTTAATCTCGTATGAACTTCCAAACCGCGAAACACCGAACAGCTGCATGTCGGTAGTCGAATTTGCTCCGAGCTCTGCACTTAAGCTTCGATTATAGGCACTCGCGGCACTGCCACCCGTAAGGAGTTGGGCTGGCTTGTCATCTTGTACATTGAGGGCGTAAACATGCTTACCCTCAAGAAGCAACAAAAATCCATTTTCATATTCGGTCGCACCGACCACAAACGGGAGCTTCGACAGCTTTTCTTCACGAGTCCACGACGGTTCGTCAAAATCGTACCAACTTCGGTTGCTTACACGTTGAATAAGCTGGGTTGCATTGTCGGGTAGCCACTGCATTCTGCCGAGGATGTTCACTAGCTCAGGATGCCAGTCTAAGTAATTGACCAAGAATTTGAGCTCATCAGAAGGCGATTTGACAGGGGTTTCTTCATGCGCTACTGCGGTCGCGACGATGATCAGATTGGCTAAATTGTCGCTGGAAATGTAGGTAGCTTCATCTGCATCAGTCCACGGCACTGCCTTCGCACGGAGGCTGCGAACCTTAATGATTCTGAGACCCTCGTTGTTTGCCTCCCCAAAGCGCTCTTCCTCAATGAGCTTCTTCAACAGCATGAAGTCTCCAAACAGCAGATATTGGTGCACATCAAGCTGATAGTGTTTTGCTAGTGCACGGAGATGTGCTTGCATCTTAACTTCAGGTGTATCCCCGAGTGCGACGATAGTAGCCCCCCTCGAGTACGCTTCAACGGCGTCTCTAAGAGAACGCATCTTGTCAGCATTTACGTCTTCTCCATGTTTTTCTCCGATGCCCTGGGGCCAGAAACGTATCAAACAAGCCCGAGAAGTCTCGATCTTGTCGATTTCCTCCGAGTCAAGTAAAACTGGTTTCCTTTTGAACGACATGGAGTCGTTCAGTATCGGAGTCGTCCCGAAGTATTTCTGGCAACTCGCCGATGACTCAGTTGCCACGGTTGAGGATTGTACTTGGGCTATTGAGTGGGAAACACTTACGAGCGCACACAACACGACGACTAGCGGGCGCATGTGAACCTCTCTTAGGTTGTCCTTGGGTTCGGTGGGGAAGACGCGAGCAGAATATACGATCGTTTCCGATTGTCAAGAACAGAAATTAAGGCAGCGCCCTTGTTACGAAATCAGAACAAGATAAGGAAGGTCTGGCCGAACCCCTGGGTCTCAAGACCACTGTCTTCGCACTCCATCAGGGCTGGCGAATCGGGGATACGATTTCCGTTAGTTTATTCAGGCTACAGGCGATACTGGAAGCAACATGCTCGAATCCTCGGAGACGGCCTCTCTTCCTTCAGGAGACGCTCGCCCTTGAGAGTCCAAACCGCCGTTGCCAACTCGCCACACACCGCCCCACACTCGGCCAGGATAGCACCTGTTATCGAACGGCTCAGAAATCGCTTTCTAGCAAGTCACCGTGTTCTCGAAGCCAGCGTTTTGCCCAATCGAAGCGCGGAACCTGAATCGAAACAATGTTCCAGAATTGTGGATTGTGATTCGACTCAATCAGATGAGCTAGTTCGTGCACAATCACGTAGTCGATTACTGTCGGAGAAGCCTTCATTAGCCGCCAGTTGAAATTCAAATTGCTCTTGGGTGTACACGACCCCCAACGAACTTTGAGGTCCGAAATGAGGATGCGATTGAAGCCAACTCCTAGCGCCTCTGCAAAGTATTTTGCACGTGGAGGGATTCGCTCTTTGGCCTGCTGCAAATACCACCGTTTGAAGAGTTCGAATGCGCGTGGTTGGTTCTTGCGGGAGATCTCAAATCGCGACTGAAAGCTCACGCCAGCGATGTCCCTATCAGTAACCAGCAATCGATAGTTGCGCCCGAGGTAAAGGATAGTCTCACCCGAGATAAATTCTTTGCGCGTCTGGCGGAGGGGATATTTCTGATCGTGGTTAATCTTCTGGTAGAGCCAAAGCCGCTTCGCTTCGATCAATCGATAGATCTTCTTCTCTGCCATCCCTTCGGGCGCACGGACAATAACCGAAGCGTCACGCTCAACCGACATAGCAACCGTCTTCCGCCGCGAATAGACAATTTGGAAGCTTAAGTCCATATCAGGCTCGCGTCACAACTCCGTGATTCTCCCTAGCCCATTCCATGAGTCGCGCAATCAAAGGGCGCCACTTCACCATCATGTTCGGATACTTGCTGAACTCTTCAGAAAGCATCAACTGCTGTAACTCAGCTTTCAGCCGACTCTGCGCAGGTGTGGAACTCCAGAACCCAGCACTCACAATCTCACCCGCAATCACATTGGACAGATTCTGCGTCAGATTGACAGTCTGAGCGATCTCATCCTCACTGAGATCTCGACCGTCGAACAATTCTGCCCTCAGCATTCGGAAGATCGGCATTTGCTTCTTCCGATCGAGCCCATAGGTCTGCTCTTTTTCCTTCGCAGCCATCTTTTGCCGAAGCTTTTCCAGCTCCTGATAAATCCGATCCCAATTGTCTCGGAACTCCCGAAATATCCGCTCCAACTCGGCGGCAAAAGAGGCAAAGAGTTCGGGATCTTCGGAAATGTTCAGATTGATGAAATGCCGAATGGCATGTTCGACCTCGGCAGCCTTGGTCTTGCCGCGCTTCCGAGCTTTAACGTCCTTTTGGAAGTCGGCATCCAGAATCGAGATGGGGGCTATCTTCTGCTCAACGCCCTTGGATTTCAGAAATTCATCTGTGATCGCTCTCAGCTTTGGGGGAATGCCCGTCATGCTCAGGCGTGAGTCCCGAAGGTGCTTGCTCGCGAGGGCATTGATCTCGCAGAAGCTCTCATAGTCCTTGAAATAGGTCAGTGCTTCTTTTCGGGGAAGCACGAGGTTGAAGGCTCGGCTCAGCTTCTTGAATGCGAGGATGTACTCAAAGCGAATATCCTCATCATAAAACATGTCGAAAAACGCATCTGGGTCGGAGAAGTCCTTCAGGCGATACTTGTGAAGCAACTCCCACATCTCCCGATGTGCTTGTATCAGCTCGTTAAGGTCTTTGTCGGGAGTGCCCAACGCGGCGAGGATCTCCTGCTGTTCCCTTTCGTCATAGGCAGCCAGCGCCTGCTTGATGTGATGGCCGATGCCCACGTAGTCGATGACAAAACCTTTGTCTTTGCTTTCGTCGCCGATCCGATTCACACGAGCGATGGTTTGGAGCAGGTTGTGATCCGTAACCACTTTGTCCAGGTAGAGTACCTGCTCGATCGGGGCGTCGAAGCCCGTCACGAGCATGTTGTTCACAATAATGACTCCGACTCGCCCGTCGAATATCTCTTCTCCTTCTTTCTCTTCGGCATCAAAGGGCAGTTTGAAGCGACGAATGCTCCGCTTGTGGTATGTCTCTTCAATGTAGGCCTTGATGTGAGGCAGGTCGTTGTGGCTACCCGAAATCACGACCGCTGTCTCCAGCGTGCGGAACCGATCCACATCAATGCAAAGCGGGTTACTCTTCTCAAGATCCGCGACTTTTGCCTTGAGCGCCTCGTCAATATACGTTTTGTATCGCGTTGCTGCTTCCCGAGAGGTAGCGACAACCTGTGCTTTGAAGCCGTCAGGGAAAACGTATTGCGTATAGTGATCGATCAAGTCCAACGCTTTTGCCTTTATGGTCTCCTTGGCCTCAAGGTACGCCTCCCGAGAGCCATAGCCCAGGATCTGAAGGCGTTCGCCGAGATTGTGGGAACTGAAAACGTCCTCGAAGCGCAGATCCATACCCTTCTTATCAGGTAGCTCGGCATTGTGGGTACGTCCCTCGTAAACAATCTCTAAGGTGGTGCCGTCCTCGATGGACTGACGCATCGTGTATTTATCGATGTAGTCGCCAAAAGTGACTTCCGTCCTATCGATTGGCGTTCCCGTGTAGGCCACACGCGCGGCGCTTGGCATTGCGCGGTCGAGATTAGCTCCCAATAACTGATATTGCGTGCGGTGCGCTTCATCGATCATGAGGAGAATCTTGGGACTGGGGTTCAGCTCTGGGAACATCTCTTTTAGGTCGCGGTCTTGGAATTTCTGCATCATTGCCATGATGAGATCAGGAGAAGTGGTTTTGATGAGATCTCTCAACTTTTGAATGCTATTCGCGACCTTAACTGTGGCTCCGATGCTTTGGCTTGTTTCTCCGAGTTGTTGCTGCAATTGGGTTCGATCAGTGACAAAGATGATTTTCCAATCGCTGAATTCCACGTATCGCCGCATCTCGCGCACCATGAAAACCATCGTGAGCGACTTGCCAGAACCCTGTGTGTGCCAGATGATCCCGCTCCTCTCTCGCGAATTCTTGCCTTCACGCAACCGTTTCAAGGTCAGCTTGACAGCGCGGAATTGCTGGTAGCGTCCCAGGATCTTGATCGTCTTGCCTTTGTCGTTTGTGGCGAAGATTGTGAAAGACTTGACCAAGTCGAGCAAGTTGTCCTTGGTGCATATGCCAGCGACGATGCGCTGTTGATCATTCGGTGCGGTGCCCTCGTGCGGCAAGTCGTTCAGCGTTAACGGATATGGTTCTGTCCAACGGAAAAAGTGCTTCTCGATGTGCGTTGTGATCGTGCCAACTTTAGCTTGTTGGCGGCAGGTGGCGATGAGGAACTGGTTGTAATAGAACAACTCGGCATTCCCCTCAGGGCTGTCGCCTCGTTGCTGGCTGTAGCGCAGCATCTGGTCTATAGCCTCGGGAATCGGTTCCTTCACCTTGGGTGACTTGCATTCGATCACTCCAATCGGGAGTCCGTTGAGGAACAGAACAACGTCGGGAATGATGTGGTGTTCCGTTCCCGAGACGCTGACTTTGAACTGCGAGATGGCAATGAAGGAATTGTTGGAGCGGTTTTCGAAGTCTACGTACCGAACCGTGGGGCTCGGCTCGCCAGTGTCGTGATTGATTGAGACTGTGGTGTTTTCTAGGAGGTACTGGAGAACTTGGCGGTTGTTCTCGATGAGATTCTTTTGACTGAAAGACGTGATCTTGCGAACTACCTCGGCGACTTGATCTTCGCGGAGGAACGGATTGATTTTGCGAAGCGCCTCTTCGAGCGTCGGCAACAGCACGACTTGTCCGAAGTTCGTGCGGAAACTGTCCTGCGGCTTCTGTGTGCGCTCCAAACGCAGAACCGTCCAGCCCTGTTTGTCGAGCTGCTCAAGAAGGGGATTTTCGACATGTGTCTTCTCGTCGATCCGCAGTGCATCAATCGGTTTGTCGTTTGACAGGATCATGCCGTTCCTGCCGCAGGTTCCACTTGGACTAGTTGCTCCGACGAGACCCTGCCAGTCAGTAAATCCTGCATAAGGCCAGTTTTTACTCTTTCGAGCTTATTGAGGCGTGCAGTCAGGGTTCGCAGTCTCGCGTCAGCATAGCCGAGGATTGTAGCTATTGAGTGCTGCTCATCGATGCTTGTGGGAAAGGCGAGTGAAATCGTCCGTTGAAGGAGAATGCCAACGTAATCCCGCGTGGATTGCTTCGCGAGCGTTAGCAGAGCTGATTGAAAGCGATGACCTTGTAGCAGGAAACGAAGAAATGATGGCGACAAATGATCGCGTCTTCCAATCCGATAATATGTGACCTGTGGAGTCAGCATCACGAAGCCATCCGACTCACGAACAAGAGCAACGAAGCCTATACTGGCTTTGTGACTCACAAGCACATCTCCCGCTTGCGAGTGTCCTACTCGAAGCTGATCGCAACGTTCTTTGGTGATCCGTTTGCATCGCTCAAGATCGATGTCGCCTTTTGAGATGTCCGACGCCATGACGAACGGGACTCCCTGCCGAACAAACTCGGAGGTCTTCGGATGAAGCTCCCCGTGGTTGCCATCTTGGACATCAAGTAACGTGCCATTCTTGAGCAATTCGTCCACAGTTTGGCAAGTCCATTCCTCAGGAATGGGGCCGACCAGCGAAGGCTTGAACCTGTGAGTGCTTGCCTGTCGGAGACGGCCTCGTTCGTCAATGCCGCAAGTAAGGAGATCCTGCATTAGCCCCACCTTGATGCGTTGGGATTTGGCAATCAGGGCCTCCGTCTTCCGAACCGCCTGATCTGCAACTGAGAGAACGTGCCCAATCGCGGCCTGTTCACTCTTACAAGTGGGGTAGCGGACTAGAATCTGTCGAAACGGTTCACGGGAAAGTTCAACTTGGTTTGTCGAGCCCGAGAGGCAATCATTCATTATTTGTGATTGGGCTTGTGGCAGATCGAACCAGTAATAAAAGAATCGAGAATCGAATTGCTGCTTCAGTCTGACAAGCGTTAAGTGCCCATCGAATGCGATCTCCTTGTCGTTGTCCCAAAGCCCCACGCGGCCAATCGTGCCAGTCCCCGTCGAGTTGACGAGAATATCGCCTCGGCGAGTCTTCTTCGTCACGCCTAAACTTTCAAAATGGGCGCGTGATACGAATTTCACGCGTTCGAGTTCGAGACGCCCATTCTGAATACAGGCCTGATTCAGCACACGAAACGGCGATGATGCAACGTAGGCAGGAGACCTCCCCCTGCCGAGAAACTCGACGAGTGCCTCCAGCCTGTCCTCCTTCCAATTCATTCCTGACCTACGTAATTCAACTTCAGCAGTGCGCCATTTAGCTCCGATAGTATGCCCTCACATTCATCGATCTGTTGGCGCGTTGAAGCCGCATACTTTTCCCAGAGCAGTTCGAACACCTTCAGAACGGAATCTTTCTCGGCACTCAGGTACCGATTAAGCTGCTCGGCGATAAGATCGTGATGCTTGCTGAGAATCAGAGCCTTTGCTTCTGGCTCACTAATCATTCCGCCGATAGAGTCAGCTAAACGGACGATTGCCTGAATACGTCGCTGCAAAGATGAGATGTCGTTACGGAGACGCTTGGCTTTCGCCTTTGCTTCGGGGCTGCTTTCTGATTCGCCTTCAATCTCGACGAGTTCTCGCTCAGCTTGTTCCTTCAACCGTCTAGCATCCCAAGTTTCCTCGTCTGCTCCAAATCGTTTTAGCCCAAGTTTAACGGATAGATCGAATCGTGACTCCTGAAGCCGCTGCTCCAGATCTCTTAGCTTCTGTTGTGCTTTCTTGAGGTCGTCGAGGGCTTGTTCAAGGCGGTTCAAGTCCGTATTAACGATCGAGTCCTTGCTTGTCTTCAGATCCTTAATCGTTCCCGCCAGTTCCTTTCGCATGAGCGCAGCAGTAATCTTTTCGCCTTCTTCAGACTCGTATTCCAGTGCTGACTGTGCAGCATCTACTGCCTCGTTTAATACTGAGTCGGCCTCTCCTGCGCCTATTTCAAGTTCTTCAATTTCCTTTGCTTCTTTCTGGAAGAAAGCATCAATGAGGTAACGGTCTGGAATCAATGTCGGACTCCAGCCGTTGATCATGATCGTCTTGAGATCGTACTTGATTCCGTCCCACCAGTTGACGAAGACGCCCGCAACTTGAAATTCATCTAAAACTCCAAAAGGAACGAGTTGGGTCTTGAGCGAGCTGATGAGGGATCGACGCACTTCAGGCAGAAATGAGTGCCCACCATTTCCTGAGGTTGGTTCTGGGGCAAGCTTCGCAAAATCCTCGCGAGCTTGCTTCCACCAGTCAGCTAGATGCCCTTCCATCTGGGCAAATGTCTTCCGAACATTCGGGTATTCCTCAATTACTGCCCTGATCATTCCCTTATCGGTTATCTCACTCCTGAAATCGAAATAACGCTCGTTCCGTTCTTTGAATACAACGGTAGGTTGCACGCCGAACTTGTTCAGCAAGGCTTCTTTCTCTGTGACTTCTAGTTGGGGTACTCCACCGAGAAAGTGCGCCCGCACATCTTCTGGTTCAGGCTCGGGCGTGTTGTCCACATAACGACGGATGTTCAGGCTCCAGTCGCGGCTCTCAATGTCCGCCAGCTCGACGAAGCGAGAATACTTCGGCACTTCGAGCTTCTGGTGAAAGACGTAAGAAATCTTCTCGATATCCTCTGGTCGAAGCGTGTTTTGATTCTTTCCCTCGGCATACTCCGCATCGGCATTGATGAAAAAGACCTTGTTTCTCAGCTCGTCGGGTTTGTTCTTGTTGAGGACTAGGATGGCTGCTGGAATGCCCGTTCCATAGAACAGCTTCGGCGGCACACTGATTATCGCCTCGATTACGCCTCCGTTGTCTGTGAGCATTCCCTTCCGAATTTGTTTCTCTTTTCCTCCCCGAAAAAGCACACCGTGGGGCATTACGACAGCCGCGCGACCGTTTTGTTTCAGGCTCGCAAGCATGTGCTGCACAAACATCAAATCCGCTTTCTTCCCAGTCTCAGGTGCAAAGCCGTACTTGAACCGTTCTGGCCGTTGGCAGCGTGATGCCGCGTAATTCTGCGAGAAGGGAGGATTCGCTAAGACACGATCAAATTGCAGAAGCTTGCCGTCCTTAACGTTGAGAGGCTCCTCCAGCGTGTCCGCGTACTCGATGTGGGCACTCTTGAGGTTATGGAGGATGAGGTTCATTTTTGCGATGGAAACGACGGCACCGTCATTCTCTTGCCCATAGAGTTCAAGGTTTTCGCCGTTCCCACCCTGTTCACTCACGTACTGGCTGGACTGAATCAGCATTCCTGCTGAGCCCACTGTGGGGTCGTAGATGCTCATCCCTTCTGATGGCTTCAGAAGTTGAACCATGAAACGGACAACATGCGGCGGCGTATAGAACTGCCCACCCTTTTTCCCCGCACTGTCCGCGAAATACTTGATCAGGTATTCGTAAGCGGCACCCAACAGGTCTGGAAATTCGAAATTGTCATTTACCAGCACAAAGTTGGGCTGATTGAAATGATCGATGAGATCTTTTAAATTTCCATCGCGAACCTTGCGCTTCCCGTTGATCTCCTCATTAAAGTTAATGTGCTTGAGAACACCCTCAAGGGGCTCGTTTGCTTCCTCTAGCGCGGCAAGCGCTTTCATCAGCATCTCGCCGATGTTGTGATGGAGGTTCTTTATCGCTGGCTGCTGCTGTCCATTTTCATCAGCGAAGCCTTCGTTCCAGCGGGCACGCGGGGGGACAAAAAACGTGTCCCCATAGCTGATCTTGTCTTCCAGTAGCGCATTGACCTCGGGCTCTGGCAGGTGCTTGAACTTTTTTCGGATCTCCTCCCGTTTCTCATCGAACACATCGGACATGCGCTTCAAAAAGAGCATTCCGAAGATGTATTCCTTGTACTCCGAGGCGTCCATCTTGCCGCGCAAGATGTCGGCAGCTTTCATCAGGAAGGTTTCGAGTTGAGAGAGTGTAATTTTGCTCTTGTTCATGAAGTGGAGGAAGTGCTAATCGCCCTGCAAAGCTGGAACGAGCAATCTTACGCCAACGTGCCTTCTTGAGCCGCCGATTGTCGGCTACATTGCTCGGCACCAAACAATACCAGTCAGAGCAGGACCGACGCCAGGAGACCGAGTCGATCAATTACAATCCTCTGATGAGAAGGGCGATTTCACGGCAGATCTAAACGGACTGGCGACCATAGGCAAAGAAACCTTACGAGTCAATCTATATGAGCATTCCAGATTATCAGTCGCTGATGCAACCGCTGTTGAAGACTGCGGCAGATGGCAAGGTCCACTCGAAGAGAGAGGCCCTGAACGAACTTGCAAAGAAATTTGGATTGACGGAAAGCGAGCGCAAGGAGCTTCTCCCGAGTGGGAACCAAGAAATCTTCGACAACCGCGTGGGCTGGGCTCGTACTTATCTGAAGAAGGCGGGACTCATCCAGTACACGCAGCGCGGCCACTTTCAAATCACCGACCGAGGCAAGGCCGTTCTTGCCCAGAAACCTGGCGTTATCAACGTCGCGTATCTGCGTCAATTCCCCGAGTTCCGTGAGTTCCACGCTCCGAAACGAACACTGAGCGACGCGGAGCTGCCAGAATCGCCCGAATCAATCACTGAGACCCCAGAGGAACTACTGGCTTCTGGCTCTCTGAAGCTTCGGCAGCAAGTGGAACAGGAACTCTTGGCGCGGCTGAAGGCGTGTCCCGCTGAATTCTTCGAACGGCTGGTGGTGAAGCTTCTGACAACTATCGGGTATGGTGGCTCCCTGGCAGACGCAGGAAAAGCCATTGGAAGAGCGGGAGACGGCGGCATTGACGGCGTGATCAAGGAAGACAAGCTTGGGCTCGACCTTCTTTACATTCAGGCTAAGAAATGGGACAACACCACCGTGGGAAGGCCCGAAATCCAGAAGTTCGTTGGAGCTTTGCACGGGAAGAGAGCGCGGAAGGGCATCTTCATCACAACCTCGATCTTCTCCAAAGACGCGACAGAATACGCGGAAGGCGTCGAGACCAAAGTAATTCTCATCGACGGTGCACGACTGACCGAATTGATGTTCGATTATGGTGTGGGAGTTTCGACAGTGAACAGTTACTTGGTAAAGCGAATCGACTCCGATTTCTTTGAGGATGAAAGCGTTTCCGAAGCGATTTCAGAAGCAGAGACCGAATAACGGGCTGACGCGACTTCACATTCCATGAAGATCACGCTAGAAGATGCGCTATCTCTGCTGGAGGAAGTCCGCGAGGAACGAACGCTTCTGCTTGAATTGAGAGTTGTTAATCGCAAGGATCCGACCACATATTAGGCATCTCGTGAGGACCGCACCGTGGCTTATGTTCCGATTGAACTCTTGAAATGTGTTGTATTTCTTGGCTACAAGGATCATCAGGGAAAGTATCGAGTTGCGGGATCGGCGTTTTGGGTGTCACGCAGTGGACCGAGCGATATTCAAGACGTGTACCGTCCAGCATATCTCATCACAGCGGGTCATGTGATCGACTACATCAAGAGGAAGTCAGCGGCAACCGATCCAAGTGTCTGGATGCGTGTGAACACTCGCGAATTGCAGGGATCGTGGAAGGATGTATATATCGGCTCTTGGAAGTTCCATCCTGAAGCCGCTGCGGATCTGGCTGTGCTGAAAATTGGTTTAGAGAACAATCTGGATCACGCGGCATGGTCCTTGGAGAAGTCGGTTAACGCGGAAACACTTAGTGAGAACAATTACACGGTGGAGCACGGAGACGAGGTATTCTTTTCGGGTCTTTTCTGGCTTCATAAGGGAGAGGTAAAGAATGTGCCGATTGTTCGCGTCGGGAACGTCGCCGCTTTGCGAGACGAACCCGTCCTGACGAAATTTGGTCCAGGCGACGCATATTTGATCGACGCTCACTCGATTGGAGGTTTCAGCGGCTCTCCAGTTTTTGTTGATACCCTTGCGGCGAAACGCGAAAGAGAACTGAGCACTAGTCCACGCCTCGGACCAACAAGATTTCTTCTTCTCGGCCTGATGCACGGCCACTATCACGCGCCAGATGAGGAGTCTGAGATCGTGGTGGACGACGGAACTGAAAAGGCGAAAGTCAATACTGGAATTTGCATCGTTGTTCCTGCTGAAAAAATTGTGGAGGTAATCCAATCATCCTTCCGTGTCGAAGAGGAGGAAGAGATCAAGGCATATCGTCAAAGAAAACAGTCGGGTACTATAATGGAAGTAGGACCTGACGTAGGTCCGACCCCTAATGTCACTATGCAAGCGACGCAAGCGGGTGTTCATATCCCCACGCGAAGCAAGAAGCAAGCCTGAGATGGTGGGCCTGGCTTCGGTAAGTTTCAGTTTGTTGGAGACAGACGATCAATTACTGCCATAATTCTTCTCGGCGTATCTCGGAGAAACACCAAAACATCATCGTCTTTGATCGCCGACTCTGGCAGGCCATCTGCTATCGCTCCTCGCCGTGATCCGCCCGTCAGTTGTTCTTGAACGGGGGCTTGTCGGTATGGGGTACTGGTGCCCTTTCGCGTTCGCAGTTCTCGTTCTAGCTACAACAGTCATGATGTCTACTTGCGGATTTCATGGCACCGATTTCCTGCCGATGCTGATCCGAACAGCAGTTGATGTGCCTTCGTCTACATTCACCAGTTTAGCTGGCGTTTTATCTCGTCTTTCTGGGGGATATACATTGGCAGCAAGATCGAGATGTAGGATGGCTGCGGCTTGCACATGTCGCGGCGCATGGGGGAGGTCTTGCTTTGCAATCAGTTCTGAATGGTTCGGCGCTTCAACGCTTACGCCTATTCCTACCTCAAGAGTGACAGTGACTCCGCCTGGGTCATCTTTACCCAACACAAGCAGTGCTGGATATTTGCCTACAGATGGCAGCCGTTTCCATCCCGCTTCTTGCAGCGCCGCATCAACGCTTTTAAGGAGATCAGTGCATTCGACATCTGAACAGACTCCAGCCCACAAATATTGCGTACCGTTGTACGGCTTTAACGAAGCAACGACCTGCGGGACGGAAGTTAGTGATCTTGGGGTTGTCAGGCGTTTTAATTGTTCCGTGAGTTCGTCGGCGCGCTTCACTGCCTCAGTCAGATGCGCCTCTGCCTTGTCCGCAGTACTCAAAGCCTTTGATGCTGCTGTTTGTGCCTTAGCTGCATCGGCTTCTGCATGTGCCAACTCACTTTGCGCTGCTTGGGCTTTTGCTAGTGCGTCCTTGGCATCCGCACGTGCTTCGTCGGCAATACCTTTAACCGCATCGGCTTCATCGTGCGCGGTTTTGGCAGAAGTAGCCGCATCCCCAGCCTCTTGGGTCAATAATGCTTCGATCTTGTGGCTATTTTCTCGTAGTTGGGTTTCTACGCGAGACGCTTTATACGTAACGAGCAACTCTCCAGCCACGCCTATTGTGACCAGTATTCCACCTGCCAGTGCGGTGAACTTGTCCCAAGGGAACGCCGCCATCGGCCACGAGAGGCGCATCCAAAACTCTTGCACGTCATGCCAGTATTCAACTACCAGCCCGATAACCACTAGTGCGGTAGCGAGCAACAGCATCAATCCCCAAAAGTCGAGCGACTTTTCTAGGGCTTTGGAAATACTTTCTAGCGCCGATAATTCCATAGAGCGTTATGAAAGACGGAAATGCATCTGTCTACTCGGACGGCGAAATCCTACTCTTGCAGGATGCTCGTTGAGAATGGCACGAAAGAGGGTTTGTCCTTCATAGACTCCCCCTCATCGGCGGATGACGTTCGTCAATCGCTTTCATAATTTCTTCCGCCCAGTGAACTGCGTCGGAGATTGCCGCGACTGTCGCAGGGACCGCTTCCCGCCGTACCACCGTGCCAACTTCCGCGCGGAGCGAGGATCGCCGCCCTAATCCCGATGACGCGCTTCCTCACATGCCGTTGATTAGCGGTGACAGACCTCACTGTAAATCAAGAGTCAAATGGCAAGTACCAGTTTGGTGCGCCAGGAACAAAAGAGGAAAGCGAGAGAAGGTCGCACGTTAACATCTGCAGTAGCTGGGAGTGGGTACTGCGGTGAAGCGTGCGCAGCGAATAGAGTTGGGAAAGAGGCGCTTGCTAAATATACTCCGAGCGCAAACGGTAGCCTGCGACCGAACGCTGGAACAGAAGATATCTGACGCAGGACCGAACCCGCAGCGGGTTGAGCCAAGCCTTCTGACTCTGGCAAGGAAAGCACTGTTGCAAGAAGGAGTCATAGTTTCCGAGAAGCAGGGCAAGGCTCCTTGGTACTACCTGAAGGAAACGCCAAAAGAGGCAGTGGAAGCAAGGATGAAGGTACTCGTGCCACTGCATGTAAAGACCCAAGAAGGCATGTTCACACACCGCCTCGGCCAGACATATGAAATTGCGGTGATGAAAGCAATCCAGAGAAGCGGGTTGAACTTCTTGGGACATTTCACGGACTTGGGCGCACATGATGACGGCACGGCGTATACAAAAGTCGACCCGCCACTGGACATCAGTGGGAACAAGATGGAGAAGGGACCGCTTGACTATATCGTGTTCCCACTCGGGGAGTGCGCTGGAATTGAAGTTAAGAATTATCGAACGTGGCTTTACCCCCGCAGCAAAGAAGTAAGGGAGATGCTGTGGAAGTGCGGGGACATTGATGCAGTGCCAGTGCTGATGGCTAGAAGGTTGCCGTTTATAACGATTCGCCTATTGCAATTGGGCGGGTGCTTGGTACACGAGAATTACAACCAGCTTTACCCCTCAGCAGATGCGGAGTTGGCAGCGCGGGTGCGGCAGAAGGATCTGTTGGGATACCACGATGTGCGGACGGGGAATGAGCCTGATGCTCGCATGATGAAGTTCGTAGGAAAACTGTTGCCTGGGCTTGTCAAAGAAGCGAGACCGAGGTTCAAGATGTTTAGGGACGCTCACAGAGCTTACGGAAAGGGGACCATAACGTATCGAGAATGGCTCAAGGAGATTAGGGCGCGGAGCCCGAGGTGGAGAGGAGCCGTCGCAGAGGAGGCGAAGGTGGAAGAGGGTGCAGAATGAACGAGATAGCCAGTTCTTCGTCCTTCGACAGGGAGAGCACCCCTTATAGAGGAACCACTTATATGTATTTATAAGTAGTATCGGGGGTGGATGGGGCGACAGGTGACGCCATGGGTCTCGAGGCGCCAAGAAAGAAGGCGGCGGCGACGGAACCAACGAATGGCGAACAAAAGACGAATATGCTAGATTGACTCCGATGCCCGACCGTCGGAATCCAGACGCACCGCTGACCGATGCCGAACTCAAAGAACTTCGCAACAATCTAGCGAAGTTGAGTCCTCCGAGCGTCGTCGACTTCTATCGGACGGCGCACAGAGACTGCTCCATCGAACGGAAGCCCAGCGCGAAAGCGATCCAAAGTTTGGTCGCCGCGTGGAAGGTCCTGCGACGGTGGAACTGGAGATGATCTATGCATGACATGCAGAATAGAAATGTGCGGCGGGTCTTTGCGTTTCCTGAATTCTTCAAGACGGTCGAGGCGGAGTATCCGAGATTCTTGGAAGTTAGTCCACGAGTCTTGACAGCGATGCATAGCGTGGCGGACAGAGCGTATCCACATCCTGAGCCATACCAGAGAGCGATTCTCAACCTCAGCATGTTGGCTGGCATTTCATTCGTCGAAGTTGTCACTCTGGTCGGGAACGGACTCGGACACGGAGCGATGCGAATCCTGCGAAGCCTGCTGGAAACTGCCATCAATGTTGAGTTCTTCCGCCTGCGACCCGAAGCATTTGAGGACTACCAGGAGTGGCTTCACGTCGAACGATTCAGGGAGTTCGAATACGTTCGCGAAAACGCACCAGATATTTACGCTCTTCTTGACGGGCAGGAAGTTGCTAATGCACAACGAGAGATGGCGAGAGTGCGCCCGAGATTCGAGCGAGCAAGGTATGACGGAACTGCACGCTTACGAGGTAGCTGGTCATCAATTGACCTTGGGGCACGAGCGGTCGCGACAGGTTTTGCAGACTCGTATCGACTCATCAATCCATTGGCTTCGAGCTTCATTCACGAGACGATGTACGCACTCCTGAAACACTTCGATGCCTCGAAAGATGAACATCGCGTCGAGGTCCCGCCGACGATTGACTGGTCAAAAGAGGCATTGAGCGGAGCACATCATTGCATGGTTCGCGTCGTTCAGACCCTCGGCGAAACTTTCGATGTCGCGCCAGAGCCGACTGCCGAAGTCTTGGAGCGCGAGTGGCACTATGCCTGGACGGAGCCTCGGGCTGTTTCCTGATGTCCGACCAAGAAAGCAAAGCGGCTGAGTTTGGAGTTTTCACGATGAAAATTCTGATATTGATCATCGACCCTGAGACTGGCGAGATCGAAGTCGAGACCAGCGGGTGGGGAGGTAAAGGATGCCACGCGGTGCAAGCGACATTCGCAAAAGCATTCGGTGGCACCACCAAACGACACGCATCTTCACCGAACCCTCGTCGAAGTCTCAAAGCATTCCACTGCGCGGAATCGAAACGTTAAAAGATTTTCCAAGGCGCTCGATAAAAAGTTGAATCGCATCGTTGCCAAGATATTGCGGAGGAGGCCACGAAAGGGAGATTCCGTCATTCGGCCAAAAACGAACAGCAGCGGGACGCCATTTCGCCGCGGGATCAATCATCAGCAAACCTCGACCTCTGTCGGATATGCGCTTCCATCGTGGCGCAAGAAGTTGAAGAACCAACTTCCCGACAACGTAAGAATGGCTACAAAACTCCATCCCATGATAGTGGCCATCGGGACTCACCCTAAAGATGGACATATTGTTCTTCGTGCTGAATCGGAACTCCCCCTGATACTCGGCAAACCAGCACTGAACAAAAGGCGGAACAACGAGAGAGGTTTTGAGCCTCTCCCTCGCGGCTCTCGTAAAGAACGGATCGTCGGGAAGGGCATGGTTCGTGACAACAGCCTTCAAGAGACAGAACGCCGCAAGAAGCGCCGCGTCCCTGGAGTCAAGAGTGAAAGGCTCACCGTCTAGAATTGCTCCTGAGAAGGTTTGCTTGATTCTGTTGGTGAGTACGCTCATCCAGCCGCTATTGCACTTTTCGCATACGACAGGGAGTTGCTCACCGAGATTGGCTGTGTCGTATTCAATAGTAGGAGAGTCAATAGCGTAGCGCTTTCGGGCACGATATAGACTCCTCTTCGGTTGGGCCTTATTGATCCAATCATCCCAGATGTGCTCCCCGCCCTTTTCTACTGCATCTGCGGAACAGAACGCGCACATCTTTGACATTTCGACCAGCCTAGCACAACAAATTTGGGGAATCCCTTGATCCCCAGACGCGCAAACTCAATAGCCTAGAGTGCGGACTGACACGATCTGCTGGTCGATGAGAGCAGGGCGGACGGCACCCCATTTTCACTCTGAGGTCATTGGATCTTGTCGGTCAGCCTCTCGTCCAGGGCCGAGCGTCTGAACTGGGGTGGAAATGTCTCTTCGATTTCTGGGTCGATTTCGCCCTCGGCTGGTTCGCCGCCGAAAGCCCAATAGATAAAGTTTTCCCGAGTCAGAGGCACTCCCGCCCGTCTCATCGCCGCCAGCGTCGGGTTTTTCGTCTCCCCTTCTAGGCTACTCATAGATAGTGACCTCGACGTTGCGGAAGGCTACGGTGCAGGGATGTCCATCGTGACCTGATGTTGTGATACGAACAGCCCCGCTGCGAAACACTGCAATCGTCTCGACACCGATGTCGCCTTTGACCAGACCACTGAGGCAGCGCGGGCATCCACTGGCTTCCCTACACCTCTGCGTTGTGTTGCACGGGTGCCGATTGCCCGCTTCAACATCTGCGACTGCTTCAGTGACCAGCGTTGCGTAATCTGTTTGCATAGGCCCTCCCATCAATCGATGCGAATGCGACGCCAGAACTCAACAACAAGACCAGCGGGGAAGATTCTTGAACACAGTCCCTCACTTCCCGCTTGATTCAGCCAGCGCCTTGCGTATCGCCAACGCTTCCTCGACGAGTTTCATGCCTTCGACACCAGCGGTCTGGACGGGTTTGACGTAAAAGGCCGTGGTCGTCGACAGATTCTTGTGACGGAGGACGAACTGAGCGGCGACAGCGTTACCCGTCAACTGGACGAGAAGCGTCGCTGCTGCTCTGCGTCCTGCGTACAGACCGTGCCATGCGATTTTCTTCTTCTTCAGTACGGGAGCGATGATCCGCTTCTGGAATCCTTCCATCTGCATCGGCTTCTTGCTCCTGTTCGGGAACATCCACTCACCAGCAGTGATCTTCTTCCATGCAACGAGCATTGACTTGACTGGTTCGATCAGCGGGACGCTCGCGACGCTCTCCTCGGTCTTCGTCGTACCAACAAACGAGCGCCACGCTGCACGGCGGATATGAATCCAGGAGACGCCCTCGTCGTTCCATTCAACGTCACTCCACTTCAGGGCGGAGATTTCCCCTGGGCGAAGTCCGAGGAAGGCTGCGAGGCAGAAAACAATCTGAGCGGGCGGGTCGTCGATCAATGCGTTGCTGATAGCCTCAGCCTGTTCGAGTGTGTACGCATGTGTCGCCTCGCTCTTCTTGATGGGGGTGAGGCTCCCCGCGTCACGCCACGGATTTACAGAGATGTAGTTGAGCCGCAATGCATGCTTGAACAGCCCGCTGGCAAGGGATCTGATGTGCGCGATGGTCTTCGGACCCAGCCCTTTGTCAGCAAGCGAGGTCAAATACCGCGTTGCATGGTGCGTCTGGTAATCGCGGAGGTTGCGTCCAGCGAAGACGGCGGACAAATTCTGACGCCAGATGGCTTTGTATCCGCTCAGTGTCGAAGGCTTGGTTGTCTTCTCGACGTGGGGGAGGTAAATCGTGTCCCAGAAGTCAGTGACAGAAGTGTCGCCGTGCTGCGTAACGCCGCTCTCGCTATTGACCTTCTCCATCTCGGTCGCAGCGAGTTGCTTCACTGTTTTGCAGGTCGTCGAGTGGTGCTTGTTGTCCTTCGTGCAGAGCCGCTTCGAGCGTTGCACTCGTTGCGGCTTTCCATCTACAATCTCAGTCTCGTAGTAGCGGACGTGATACGCACCATGAGCCTCAAAGACATGACCACTCTGATATCGAGCCATCGCTTCCCCCTTTGCCCTACTGACAAGGCAATGGTAGCCGAGTGTGCAACGTCTATGCAACGGCTCTTTGGTAATGTGTCCGTAAGTTGTTGTAAATAAACAGTGGCGGCGTAGCTCAGGTGGCTAGAGCGACGGTCTCATAATCCGTAGGTCCGTGGTTCGAGTCCACGCGCCGCCACCAAACCTTCCCGGCTCACGGCGTCTGTGGCGCTGCTCTGCCTTCCTCGGTCGTAGCAAACCGTGCCGTTTGAGTGCTGTAGAATACTGATCGGAATACTCATCGGCGGAAAACCATACTCGTCGCGCGAGTGCGGGCCCGTAGCTCAGCGGTTAGAGCAGTGGACTCATAATCCATTGGTCCAAGGTTCAAATCCTTGCGGGCCCACCAACTCCCTTCCAATCAGGATCTTACGTCCGAGGTAAGCATTCTTTCCCGAGGTTCATCCGCAACCTCTGGCAACCGTGCCCTGCCCAATCCGTTTGTGAAATGGCCGGCTAGTCCGTTCTCAGTGCCTGCATGGGGTCGATCGACGCCGCGCGGCGCGCCGGCAGGTACGATGCCAGCAACGCTGTTAGAAACAGAATTACGGCAACCGATACGATCACCGAGAAATCCATCGCAGCCACACCGTACAATGTGGTCTGCATGGTGCGGCCTACCAGCACCGAGCCTACAAGGCCAATCCCCAGCCCGATTATGGCCAGCAGCGAAGCTTCTTTCAGGATGAGCAGGACCACTCGTTGTCTACCCGCGCCCAGCGCCAGGCGCAGACCTATCTCCTGGGTCCGCTGCGAAACCGCGTAAGCCATCAGCCCGTAGATGCCAACCGCCGCCAGCAATAAAGCCACGGCCGCGAAGCTGGCGAACAACACCATCGTGTACCGATCTTCAGCGAGGGACTCGTCCTTCACTTGATCCATGGTGCGAACATGCGCCAGCGCGATCTGCGGATCCACGGAATGCACCGCCGCCGCAATCGTCTTGCTCATGGCAGCCGGATCCTCGGCAGTGCGCACGCCCATAGTCACGCTCGGCGCTAACGACTGCGCGAAAGGAACGTCAACCTCCGGCCCATCGTCGCGGAAATCCCCATATCTCACGTTGTGGAAGATGCCCACGATCTGCCATTCGACATCGGGCCCAAGTTTCTGCTGTCCGGGAATGATCTGTGCGATGGCCAGGCGCTGCTGGAACGGGTCCACACCTTTCAAATAACGCCTGGCAAATTCCTCGTTGACCATCGCCACCCGGGTAGTCGAGGCGGTGTCCTGCTCATTAAACACACGCCCCTTCAGGATTTGTATGCCGAAGGTTTTGAAGTAGTCCGGTGAAATCGATTGGAACCCCGCGCTCGGTTGGTCCA
>Ga0302326_10010155_pt1 | contig 20418 bp, 22 predicted proteins | sample Palsa_T0_3_FD_202264 | JGI IMG/M metagenome (GOLD analysis project Ga0302326, IMG submission 202264) | Peat permafrost microbial communities from Stordalen Mire near Abisko, Sweden - Palsa_T0_3 | ecosystem: Environmental > Terrestrial > Soil > Palsa > Peat permafrost | place: Sweden: Abisko...
CCACCCCGGCGGATTTGGCTCTGCCAAATCCGCCAATGGAATCGGCGCCAGCCGATTCCACTGGCTCTGCCAAATCCGCCAATGGAATCGGCGCCAGCCGATTCCACGCCGACCGCACCGCTACGATCCGCCGCCCGTGCAATATCCAGTCGAGAGCTTCACCGCAGAGGAACGCGCGCGCCTGAGTGCGCATTTCACCAACCTCGACCGACCGGTGTTCGCGCTCGTGAATCTGCCCGAGACGGTCAAGGGGGCGCTGTTCGCGCGCTACTCGCGCTACCCGGGCACGCTGCGCCGCCTGTTCCTTGACGAGTTCGCCGACGGGCTACCCGAGCCTGCGGATCTCCGGGCCGTTGCCGAGCACCGCGGCGGCGAGGGAGACCGTGCCGCCGAGCTGTACGAGCGAATCTTCGTCGGCTACGGTGATGACTCGGTAGCGCAGCTCGGCGGGGCCCATCTCGCCTGCGAGTTCGTATCGAACGTGCTCACGAAGGTGCTCCAGCGCCCGCGGCTCGGTGCCTACCTCGAGCAATCCACACGGTATCTCAGCTACGACGCCCCGATGCCTTCACCCCCGGGGGGCTTTCGCTACTACCGCGACCCCGAGCTCGGCCCGGAGTACTCGGCGGCGATGGATGAGGTGTTCTCGATCTACTCCTCCTCGCTCGGTCGGGTGTGCGCGTGGGCAGAGCAGGAGTATCCGCTTGGGAACGGAGAGGCTCCGGCGGCGCACGCGCGCGCGGTCAGGGCGAAGGCCCTCGACCTCCTGCGCGGGCTGCTACCCGCCAGCTCGCTCTCCCACATGGGAATGTTCGCGACCGGTCAGACATACGAGCAGCTGGTCCTACACCTGCTCGCGCATCCGCTCCCCGAGGCGCATAGCTACGGCCGCATGATTCTCGACGAGCTACAGCTTGTAATCCCGAGCTTCGTCGCACGGGTGCAGCGCCCGGACCGGGGTGGTGAGTGGGTCAGGTATCTCGAGCAGCGCGAGCGCACGGGCCGTCGCTGGGCTGACCGCCTCGATCTGCGCGAACCGGTCGCCGCGCCCTCGGTGACGCTGCTGCGCGCCGACGGCGACGAGGATGACCTCCTGAGCGCGCTGCTGTTCGAGGCTGCGGCCTGCTCGGAGGCGGTGATCGCCGAGGCCGTCGCCGGACTCGGCGCCGATGAACGCGCGGTGCTGCTGTCCGAGCTCGTCGGGGAACGGACCAACCGCCGGCACCGGCCGGGACGGGGGTTCGAGGCGCTTCGCTACCGCTTCGAGATCGTCGCCGACTACGGAGCCTTTCGCGACCTCCAGCGCCACCGGATGCTGACTGTTCAGTGGCAGGCGCTGACTCCGGACCTTGGCGCCGGGGTACCTGATCAGATCGACCTCGCCGGCTGCGGGGACGAGTATCGTCGCGCCCTCCAGATCTCAGAGCGGGAGTACGAGCGGCTGGTCGAGGTGGGACTGGGCCAGGCGGCACCGTACGCGCTCTGCCTCGGCTACCGGATCCGCTTCATCCTCGACCTGAACGCTCGCGAGGCGATGCAGCTGATCGAGCTGCGGTCTGGTCGCGAGGGCCACCCGAGCTACCGCGCGGTCGCGCACGAGATGCACGCCCAGATCGCATCCGTCCACCCGGCGGTCGCGGCGGCGATGACCCACGTCGACCGCGTCACGGAACCGAGGCTCGAGCGGATCCTGTCGGAGATGCGGGCTCAGGCCCGCGCCGGCGCCTGATCGCGGCGCCGGCTCAGCTCCGCTTCTCGAGCTCCTGCTGACGCAGCTCGATCCGCCGGATCTTCCCGGTCAGCGTCTTCGGCAGGTCGGGCACGAACTCGATCCGGCGCGGGTACGCGTACGCCGAGAGGTGGTCGCGAACATACGCCTTGATGTCGTCGGCGAGCTGATCGGAGGGCTCGTGACCGGCGGCGAGGACGATGAACGCCTTGACCACGCTCCCCCGGCGCTCGTCCGGCGAGGCGACCGCGGCGGCCTCGGCGACGGCGGGGTGCTCGAGGCATGCGGACTCGACCTCGAACGGCCCGATCCGGTACCCGGCGGCGATGATGACGTCGTCGGCGCGGCCCTCGTACCAGTAGTAACCGTCGGCATCGAAGCTGGCGGCGTCCTTGGTGTGGAACCAGTCGCCGCCGAAGACCTCGACTGAATCCTCGGGCCGGTTCCAGTAACCGATCGGGTAATGGGGGTTCGTGCGGGCCTTCAGGCAGATCTCGCCGCGCTCGCCGGCTGCGACGGGATGCTCGTCCTCGTCGAGGATCGCGACCTCCCAGCCCGGGAGCGGCTTGCCCATCGAGCCGTCGCGGACCTGCATGAACGGAAAGTTCCCGCACAGCGGATAGGACTCCGTGAGGCCGTAGTAGTCGAGCACCGTGACGCCGTACTGCTCGCGGAACCAGCGAATCGCCTCCGGATTGAGCGGCTCGCCGGCCGAGCAGACGATCCGGAACTTCTGCGGGTAGCGAGTCCCCGCATCGGTGATCGACATCATCGAGCGAATCGCGGTCGGCGTCGCGAACACGTTCGTGACGCCGTGGCGGGAGAGGAAATCGAGCTGCTTCGCCGGCTCGAAGCCGGCCTCACGCTGGTACACGGCCTGCACCGCACCGTAGCGCCACGGTCCGATCAGGGGACAGATCCCGGCTGCCCAGGCCCACTCCCCCATGCCGTGGAACAGCTCGCCGTCGCGAACCTCGTGGCAGTAGACGAACTCCTCGTGCGCGAGGATGTAACGGTGGGCGTGGAGGATGCCCTTCGCCAGGCCGGTGGTGCCCGAGGAGTAATAGAGCTGCGCAGGGTCATCGGCCGTGGTGTCGACGCACTCTAACTCCGTCGAGCCGCCGCTGAGCAGCTCGTCGTCGAGGATCAGAACCTCGTCCACGAGCGCGTTCTCGATCCTGTCAGCGTTCGCGGCGTTGGTCACGAGTACCTTCGCCTTCGAGTCGGTGACGCGGTGACGAATGCCGTCGTCGCCGTAGAGAACCGACATCGACAGCAGGATCCCACCCATCTTCCACGTCCCGAGGAACGCCGCCGCCGTCTCCGGCGTCGGCGGCAGCAGCATCGCGACCCGGTCGCCCCGCTGGACACCGTGCGCCACCAGCACGTTCGCGAAGCGAGCCGAGAGATCCTGGAGCTCACCCCACGTCACCCTCCGCTGGGTCCCGTGGAAGTCCTCGTGGATCATCGCGAGCTTGTCGCGCGGATGCTTGTCACAGACGTCGGCGGCGATGTTGTATCGGGCCGTCACCTCCCACCGGTGCTCCTCGCATGCCTGCTCATATGAAGGGAACGTGGTCTGCGTGTCCGAGCTCATGATCCTTCCTCTCCTCTTTCGAGCAACGGCCCCATCATCGCGCCTCGGATCTCACCTTCGCAACCGTCGTTTACCCGGATATCGCATCCCGCCGGAAAGTAACTGCGCGACGCGCCGAGCCGGCCAGCAAGAATGACGCCGTGCCGTCGATCTGCACCCGCCGCGCCACGATCGACGACGTCGATGTCCTGATCGCGGACGTCCAGGCCGGGTTTGACTCCTTTGTCGAGTTCGCGCCGCTTGGCTGGGTGTCACCCGACGTGGCGTCCGACCGCGATCGCTTTGCCGAGGTGCTCGGCCACCCCGGCACGTGGGCGATGCTCGCGCTGGCCGGCACCGACCCCGTGGGACACATCGCGGTCACGCCGGCACGGCACCGCACGGTGGGCCGGCCCTGGGCGGACAGCCCGTTCATCCCCGGGCTCGGGCACGTGTGGCAGCTCTTCGTCCTGCCGGCATGGTGGGGCCGGGGGATCGCTTCGCTGCTGCACGTCTCGGCGATCGAGGAGCTTCGAACGCGCGGCTACCAGACGGCGCGCCTCCACACACCGTCGCTGAACGCGCGCGCCCGCCGGTTCTACGAGCGCCACGGCTGGACCGCGACGGGCGAACGGTGGAACGAGGATCTGGTACTGATGCTGACTGAGTACCGGCGTCCGCTCGGCTGAGCTGATATCTCAGGTTCCTTCGCGGGCGCGGAGGACCTTCTTGAATGCGTCCGCGATCACCAGCAGCCTCAGCTTCCGCGGCCCGCCCATCAGTTTGAACACGAGCCGCAGGTGCGGACGGTCGATCACGACGACCGTGCTGGAGCCCCGAGCCGCAGCCTCGATGTCCCGCGCGACGCGGGCGGGATCCATCGCCTTGTCCGGTGTGACGCCGCCGGTCGGACCCCAGGCGTGCTCCTCCTCGAGCTGGACCGTGCGCACATCGCCTGGGCAAACCGCGCACGCCCGCACACCGCTGCCGCGCAACTCCTGGTAGAGCACCTCGGCGAGCCCGACGAGGGCGAACTTGGTCGTGCAGTAGGAGGTGTACGTCGGTCCACCCAGCAGCCCAAGCTCGGAGGAGACGAGCACGATCCGCCCGAAGCCGCGTTGTCGCATGCCCGGAAGGACCTGCTGGGTGAGCCAGATCGCACCGCCGACTCCGAGCCGGTAGCTCTCCTCGAAGTCACTCAGAGTCACATTCTCGACCCAGTCGCGATGGAGGACGCCGGCGCAGCTGACGAGGACGTCAACGGGCCCGAGCGCCTGCTCGACCTCGCGCACGGCGCGCGCGGCCTCGGCCGGGTCGCTCAGATCGGCCGACACCGCGTGTGCCGCCTCCCCCAGGCGGGCCGCGAGCGCCTCGAGCGGTGCTGCACTTCGCGCGACCAATCCGACTCGCGCGCCGAGCGACGCGAAGTGCTCAGCCGTCGCCATCCCGATTCCCCGCGAGGCACCGGTCACCAGCACGGTACGTCCGTCCCACTGCGCCATGCTGCCTCCTGGTCGATGTGGAACCGGCCGGCCCGATCCCGCGGCCCGTCAGGTTAACGGCACCGGGTCGCGAAGGGCCAAACTGGCTCCGCGGTGGCCGGGCCCAACGACCCCAGGAGTTCGGCCTCCAAATCACCAAGCCGCCCAGGCCCTCGACCGAACTCTTAAGGGCGCGAAGCGCCCCCGCATCCCCGACCCCCAGCGTGGATGGGGGCCGGGGAAGTCTCGGCCGGGGCGTTTAGTCGCGGTTGCGGTAGATCCGTATCCGCCGAAGGTTCTCGGCGTCAGGCGGCAACCGCGGGTTTACGGTTTTGAAGTTGGCAGCTCAAGGGGTTTGCCATCAGGATGAGGTTCTGAAGGAAGCGACCGGAGCGGCGCGCTACAGGTGCTGCAGTGCTACCGCCTGTGGATTCGGCATATCCGCGGCGCTCCCTAAGCAGGGGTGGACGGATATGCGAGGTCCTACGAATGCCTAGTTGCGACGCTTACGTTTGCGCTTGGGCGTTGTCGCCCGCGTCGAGCCGGACGCCGGTGCGACCACCGGCTCGGGTGAGGGCGCCGGAGCCGCTTTGCCGCGTCCCCTACGGGCCGGGCGCGCCTGCTGCTGCTCACGCGCCCGCTGGCTCGGGAGCCACGGCACAGCCTCGCCCGCGCTCCACGCCGGCGGCATACCGCTCGGCCAGCGCCCGGAGAAGAGATATGCCAGCGCGCACAGCCATCCGGCCTGGATGACCGGCACCGGCGACCCGATCGGGAACAGGAACAGGATGCCGACGAAGATCCCCAGATAGCCCATCATGCGCGGCAGGAGGCCAACTCGCATCGCGTTCAGGCAGATGAGCACGATCGCGACGGCGAGGAGCAACTCGGCCGCCTGACCTACGAGCGGGAGCACGAGCAGGGTCGTGGAGTTCGTCAGGTGATGGGCCTCGCTGTACGTCTGCTGGCCGGTGGTGACGAACTTGTGCGCCGCTACAGCGATCATTACCTGATAGACGATGCCGCTCACCGCGGCAAGGATCCCGCCCGCGATCGCGACGCTCCTGACGGCGACAGAAAATCCGGGCTTGCGAGCCTTCGTGACGCGCCACAGGAAGCTCAGTACGACGGCCAGCGCGAGCAGCCCGATGGCGTTGACCGCGGCGCCGATCAGATCGATCGGGAAGCGCTTGTGGGCCACGATCAGATCGAGCGTCAGTTCGTCGATGCTCGTATGCAGACCGACGAGGGAGATCACGGCGGCGATCACGAGCAGGACAGCGGCCACGACCGGCACCGGCGTCACCTGGGCCCGTATCCGCGTCTCCTGCTGCAGCTGATCTTTGTTCATCAGGCGCGTATGCTAGCCGCGCGGCGCGGGCCGGTCGCGCTCGTAGCGCGCGAGAGAGCCAAGCCCGCGCGGCGCCGACTCGCCGTCACCGGGCATCCGAGCCGGCATGTAGTCGCCGTCCTCCGGCTCGACGATGCGCGACACGCGCTCGCCGACCACGAGCAGAAGATCGAGGAACGGCTGGAGCACGCGGATCACCGTCTCGATCCTGCCGCGCGTCCGCAGCCTGCTGGCGGGCACCCCGGGCATCCTGACCCTGAGTGTACGGCCCGGGTTAAAATCAGGGCGTGCAGATCGGCGACGTGTGCCCGGCGTGCGGCGGGCCGCTCGCCTTCTGGCGCTCGGTTCCCAGCGCAGAGACCGCGATCGGGGCGGGAAGCTACGAGTTACGCCGCTGCGGGCGGTGCGGAACCGCGGTTACCGTCGGCGATCCCCCGGACGAGCTCCATGAGACAGGAGCCTACGGGGCTGGCGATCCACGGCTCGCGCGCGCCGCCGCCCCGCTATTGCGCGCCTTCGACCGTCACCGGCTGTGGATGCTGAGTGCGGGCGCGCCGGCGCCCGCTCGCCTGCTCGACGCCGGCGCCGGGCGCGGTCGCTTCGTCCTCAGCGCGCTCGCCGCCGGCTATCGAGCGAGCGGGATCGAGCCCTCACAGCGCGGGGTGCTCGCGGCCCGCGCGATCGGCGCGCCGGTCGAGCAGACGGCGATCGAAGACGCGGCGCCCGCACCGGGCTCGTTCGATGCGATAACGCTGTGGCACGTGCTCGAGCACCTCGACGAGCCCGGGCCGGCGCTCGCCAGGATCCGGACCTGGCTGCGGCCCGGCGGCGTGCTGCTCGTCGGCGTGCCCAACCTCGCCAGCGCGCAGGCGCGAGTCGGCGGCGAGCACTGGTACCACCTCGACGTGCCTCGCCACCGCGTCCACTACACCCAGGCCGGGGTCGAGACCCTCCTCCGCGCCCAGGGATTCGCGCCCGTGCGGACCTACCACCTGCTCGCCGAACACAATCCGTTCGGGATGTGGCAGTCGGCCCTCAGCCGCTTGACCACGAATCCGTCCTACCTCTACAACCTGCTCAAGCGCAACGCGCCGGTTCGCTCTGCCGATCTGGCGATCACCGCACTTGCGCTGCCCTTCGCGCCAGTCGCCGCGATCGCCGAGCTGATCGCGGCGCTCGCGCGGCGCGGCGGGACGATCGCCGTCCTGGCGCGCCGGACGTCCTAGTGGTTCGTCCCGCCAGGGGTGCCTCGAGACGAACGTCCAGTTATTTCCGGGACGAACCACAGCGCTCGGCCACCGGTTACCATTGCGCTATGGAAGGCGGCGGCGGCTTTGGAGATCTCTTCGGCGACCCGGACGAGCTGCAGCGGCGGCTCGGGGAGTTCGCCGAGCAGATGCAGGGAGCGCAGCGCCTCGCGTGGGCCGACAACGCGATCAAGCTCGCCGTTGACCTCACCGTGGCGGCGATCAACCGGGTCAACATTCAGGGAACGACCGAGCAGCAGGCCGAGCAGCTGCGCAGCGTGATCGCGCTCGTCTTCCCCGAGGCGGTGACCCTTGTGCGCGAGGCGCGCGAGGGGTTGCAGTAGCGCCACCAAGTACCGCTGGACGCACAGTCCAGCTCAGCCTAAGCTCCCCTTGTCCCGGACACAAGACCAGAGGAGGATCGGCGTGGACTTCGAGGATCTGGCGAAGAAGGCCGAGCAAGTGGTTCAGGAGCGCGGTGGCATCGAGTCCGTGAAGGAGGACGCTCAAGAGCTCGCGGGTATCGCCAAGGGCGATGGAACGCTGATGGAGAAAGCGAAGGCAGCGGCCGAGGCGATCAAGGTGCCCGGCGCTCCCGGTGAGGACGGCGCGCGGGCGGATCCCACGTGGTAGCTCGCGCTGCTGCCCGGGCCCGTTTACCGGGCCCGGGCCGGCAGGCGACCGCGCACGGACTCCTTACCTAGAACGAGGAGCTGTGCTCGGTGATGTTCGCCCCCGACGAGGAGGCGGCGGACTTGATGCTGCTGATCGCGCCGTTGGCCGATGTGATCCCCGATAGGCTCGGATGGCCGCTCTTCAGGCTCGCGACAACCCCCGCGAGCGTCGCGCCCAATGCCGTCAGTGGCGACACCACCTTGGACAGGATCGCGCTGCCTTGTGCGTCGGTCAGCGCCAGCTTGACCTCGTGGTACACGAACGCACCGGCTGCAGCGGCCTTGACGACCGCCGCCTTGTGCTGGAGCGGGTGCGAGAAGTCGCCCGCCTTCAGCGGCGTGTAGATGTAGCGATGGAAGGTCCCGAACGCAAGACCCGCGTGCAGCAGGAACTTGGTCTTGGCGAAGTGGACAGTTGTGTGGGTAGTGACCTGGCCGTTGGCGCCAGTAGTCGTCGTCGTCTTATTCCCGCAGCCAGCCAGTACCAGCACCGCCGATACGACCAGCAGTGGAAGGAGTCGTCTGGTCAAGCTCACCTCCGTTTGTCGAGGGCGCGGCCGAGTTCCGCCTCCCTTTGAATCCCCCTGCTTGCGAAGCAAGCGAAACCTACCAGCGCTGCGCGGGCGTCGGTTAGGCGTCTATTAGTAGTCGTGGAGGCCGTACGTAATGGTCAGGTGAGCGCGCCGAGCACCAGCTCGTCATGCTCAGCGGGCTTGACGCGGCGAAACACGTGTGTCACGAGGCCGTCGGGCCCGATCACGAACGTTGTCCGCTCCATCCCCATGTACGTTCGGCCGTACATCGACTTCTCCACCCAGACGCCGTAAGCCTCCGCGACCGCGTGGTCCTCGTCGGAGAGAAGCGGGAAGGTCAGCTCGAATTTCTCGGCGAACCTGGCGATCTTATTGACCGGGTCCGGCGACACCCCGAGCACGACGGCGCCGGCGAACTCGTACTCGGGAGCGTGGTCACGAACTCCGCACGCCTGCGTGGTGCATCCCGGGGTGTCCGCCTTGGGATAGAAGTAGAGCGCGACCGGCTTACCCCTCAGCTCCGACAGCGTCACGGGCTCGCCGTGCTGGTCGGGCATGGTGAAGTCCGGAGCCTGATCGCCGGGATCGATCATCCGCCGGGGATTATCCCAGCAGGCGCCCCGAGGTGTTGCCGGGCCGACCAGGACCCGATCATCTCAGCAGTCTCGAGAGCCGGCGGTCCTTCAGCAGCTTGCCGTCGGTCTGGCAGGTCGGGCAGTAGGACATCACGTAGTCCTCGTAGAACACGGCCTCGAGACGCTCGCCGCATCGCGGGCACGGCTCGCCCTGGTGGCGGTGGACCGCCAGCGGCATCGGCAGCTTGTCCGGGATCGGCAGGCCGATCACCTCCTCGTAATGCGCAATCGCTCGGCCCAGCTGGAATACAGTCGCGGATCGCAGGCGCTCTGCCTCTTCCCCGTCGAGGTCGGCACCGCGCTTGAACGGCGACAGCTTCGCGGCGTGGAGAATCTCGTCCACCCACGAGCGACCGATTCCGGCGATCACGTGCTGATCGCGGAGCAGCCCGTGGAGCGGGCGCGGCGCGTCCAGCAGGGGGGCGAAGGGCGGCGGGTCGGGCCACGCCTCTGGACCGAGCGCCGAGAGGGTCTCGTCCGTCTGGACGCCGGGGGCTCGCAAGAGCTTGGCCCAGGCGCGCTGCTTTGTACCGAACTCGCGCAGGCGCAGCTCGGATCCATCGCTCAGCCGCAGCAGGAGGCGCGAGGTTCGGTCGCGCAGAGACGCGCGCTTGTCGAACACCTGTAGGCGCCCGGCGGACATCAGGTGAATCAGCAGCGTCAGCCCATCTTCGAAGTCGAGCAGGAACAGCTTGCCGCGACGGCGCAAACCCTCAATCCGGCGCCCCTCCAGCGTCGACAGCGGCGGATCGTAGGTCTTCAACGCGTTGAGGCCGGGCGCGAGCGCCGACTCGACGGTCGCTCCGGCGGTCGCGGCGCCGATCCGGCGCGCTGTGATCTCCACCTCTGGCAGCTCGGGCATCTTGCTCTCTGAGGGTAGTCGTCCGCGCGATTTGACCTAAAGCGCAACCTTGCCGATAGCGAATTGTTCAGGGCACTTGACGAACTCTTTACGAGCGGGCAGGAGACTCAAAGCCATGTCAGATCTACTAGCAATCACTCACATAACCACATCGGACCTCGACGAAGATCTCGTCGAAGAGGTAACGCGTCACAGGCCGAGCCGCGTGACGATCCTGATCGAAGGGGCCAATCCTGGCTGGGCGAGCGACGAGAGCGAGTCCGGGCACGAGCTCCGTGACCGCCTCGCCTATCTCCTGGCAGCGATCGAGCGCACAACCGGCGCCGCCGTCGTCGGCGTCGCGAGCGACGACGATCAGCTCGCCGGCTGGCGCTTCGACTGGACCGTTCGAGCCGGGATGCCGCTGGCCGCATAGTGGAATCGCCCAGGGGGCGATTCCATTGCGAGTTCGGTCGATGGCTCGGGCGCGCTGCCGATCTCGGCGCCGAACTCGCGGGGCGGGAAGGGACGGCTAGCTACGCGGCGGTGGGCAGGCTGAAGCGCACTCGCGTTCCCGCCGGCGATTCGGGCAGCCAGATCCGCCCGCCGTGCGCTTCGACGATCGCGCGCGATACCGCGAGACCGAGCCCGGCACCACTACTCGTCCGGGACGCGTCGGCGCCGCCGCGGTAGAAGGCGTCGAAGACCTGCTCCCGATCCGGAGGGGCGATCCCATCGCCGGTGTCGGACACCTCGATCTCGATCCGGTCAGCGACGGTTTCGGCACGGACGACAACACTGCCGTCCGCCGGCGTGTGGCGGATCGCGTTCTGGATCAAGTTGAAGAGGACCCGCTGGAGCTTCTCTGGGTTCGCGTGTGCCGGAACCAGTTCGAGCGGCACCTCGGCGTGTACCGCGACTCCCTTCAGGTCGGCCTGCACGCGCATCGCGGCGACCGTCTCCCCGACCAGCTCTCGGAGCGGCACGCGCTCCAGCGACCAGCGGATGTCCCCGGCCTCGAGCCGGGAAAGCTCGAACAGGTCGTCGATCAGGGCGCTCAGGGCGGCGATGTGCGTCCGCATGCGGTCGATGTATGTCCGCCGCGTGTCCTCGTCGACGATGTCGTCGCTGACCGCGTCAGCGAGCAGAGTGAGCGACGTGATCGGCGTCCGCAGATCGTGCGACACGGCCGCAACCAGCCCGCGGCGAGCCGCGTCGGACTGGTCACGAGCAGCCTCCTCGGCGCGCAGCTGCTCGATCATCGCGTTCGCCGCATCCGCGAGCTCGCCGAGCTCGTCGTGACCGGTGGTCGCGATCCGTAGCTCACGCTCGCCCCGTCCGACGGCAGCCAGCCCGTCCCTGATCGCCTCGACGTCGCGCATGACCGGAGCCGCGAGCCGCTGCCCAGCGGCGACGGCGATGACGCCGACGAACACGACGATCACCGCGACGAGCTCGGCGTCGTGGCCCGAGACGAACATCAGCAGGCCGATCACGACCAGGGCGAGCAGCAGCGGGCCAATCACGATCGCGACGGCGAACGCGAACTGCCTCGAGAGCGGGCCGGCGCGTCCGCGCGCGCGAGCGAGCACGACGGCCTGGGCGGCGACCAGCGACGCCGCACCGATCGCCGCGAGCAGGACGACCGTGATCAGTGCGCCCTGGCCGCCGATCGTCGACGCCGCCGCGACGGCGGTCAGCGCGACCGCGAGGATAAGGGCAGGCATCCCGTACAGGCGCCGCATCAGATTCATAGCTGGAAGCGGTAGCCGACGCCCCAGACCGTCTGGATGTGCCTCGGCTCGGCCGGGTCGAGCTCGATCTTGGCCCGAAGCCGGCGGATGTGGACGGTGACGGTCGAGGTGTCGGTGTAGAACGCGTACTGCCAGACGGCATCCATCAGCTGATTACGTGAAAACACCTGACCGGGGTGACGGGCCATGAACAGCAGCAGCTCGAACTCGCGCTGCGTGAGCAGTGCCTCTTCGCCGCGCACGAACACCCGCCGTGCGGCCGGGTCGATCTCGAGGTCCCCGAGCGCGATTGGCGCCTCCTGCGCCGGCGAGGTGTCGATCCGCCGGAGCACGGCATCGACGCGCGCGACGAGCTCGGCGGGCGAGAACGGCTTGACGACGTAGTCGTCGGCTCCGAGCCGTAATCCGATCACACGATCGGCCTCCTCGCTTTTGGCGGTGAGGAGGATCACGGCGATCCGCTCGCGATCCTGCTCACGCAGCCGGCGCATCACCTCGAGGCCGTCCATCCGCGGAAGCATCAGGTCGAGCACGACCAGATCGGGACGCTGCCTCGCGGCCGCCTCGATCGCAGCGACGCCATCCGCGGCGACGCGGGTGCGGTAGCCGGCGCGCTCGAGATAGCGCGCCACGACCTCGGCAATCGTCGGCTCGTCGTCGACGACGAGTACCGATCCGCGGGTATGAGCCTCCATCAGATCGATAATGGCACGGAACCGGCGCCGCGCCAGGGGTATCAGACCGCGTTCATCAGCTGTTCAGGCCTCGCGCGGTCGTTCGCGCGGAGCGACAGCATGCCGATCATGCAGCTGTAGGCTGGGCGGTCAGATGACCCAAGCCCTGGCTCCGGACGACATCATCCGCCGCCACGAGGACCTCGCCGAAGGCGCCCGCGAGCCTTTGCTCGTGATCGAGCCGCTCGCGGAGCTGCTGGCGGTGCATCGGATCGGCGACGGAGACCCCTCCCAGATCGCGGTCACCCCGATCGGCGATGGTCACTCCAATGTCACGTTGGAGGTATCGAGCGCGGGACGCAACGTGATCCTGCGGCGGCCGCCCCGCGGGCCGCTGCCTCCCACCGCCCACGATGTCATGCGAGAAGCGAGGCTCTTGCGCGCGCTCGCGAGCACAACGGTCAGAGCCCCGAAAGTGCTGCTCAGCTGTGACGACGCGTCGGTGATCGGCGCGCCCTTCTACCTGATGGAGAAGGTCGAAGGTGATGTGATCACGGATGCGATTCCGGCCGCCCTCGACGGCACCGGCGAGTGCGCACGGATCGCGAACGAGTTGATCGACGCGCTGATCGAGCTGCACGCCGTCGACTGGATCGATGCAGGCCTCGAGGGCTTCGGCAGCCCGACTGGCTACCTCGAGCGACAGCTGCGGCGCTTCACGGGCCTGTGGGAGCACAATCGGACTCGCGATCTGCCCGCGGTCGAGCGCGTCGGAGCGTGGCTCGCCGCCAACCTGCCGCAATCGCCGCCGGCGACGATCGTCCACGGCGACTACCGGCTCGGCAACACGATCTTCGCAAGCCGGCCGCCGGCACAGCTCGCCGCGGTCCTCGATTGGGAGATGGCGACGATCGGCGATCCGCTCGCGGATCTCGGCTACCTGATGATGTTCTGGGTCCAGGCGGACGACCCGCCCCTGGGCATGTTCGACCTGCAGAGCGTGACCCGCCTGCCAGGCTTCCCGAGCCGGGCCGAGATGATCGCCCGCTACGAGGCGCGCTCCGGTCGCTCGATGGGCGCGCTGACGTGGTACGTGACACTCGCGCTCTGGAAGTCGATCGTGTTCATGGAAGGCAACTACCGGCGCGCACTCGCGGGGACGACCGACGATCCGTACCTGAAGTCGTTCGGCGCCGGTGTCGTCGCGCTCGCCGAGCGAGCGCTGGAGGTCTCCCAGCGTGGAACGTGACGACGGCACTCTCCGCGGCCTGCTGGTGGATTACGGAGGCGTGCTGACGACCGACCTGTTCGCCTCCTTCCGCTCGTTCTGCGCACTCGAGGGCCTCGAGCCGGAGACGATCGGGCGGCGCTTCCGAGAGGATCGGAGCTGCCGGGAGCTGCTGATCGGGCTCGAGACCGGGAGCATCGGCGAAGCCGAGTTCGAGCCCCGGCTCGGGGACGCGCTAGGCGTCGACGGGACGAACCTGATCGACCGGCTGTTCGCAGGCTCAGAACCGAACCACACGATGCTCGAGGCTGTCCGCGGGCTGCGCTTGGCGGGGGTGAGCACCGGGCTTGTCTCGAACTCGTGGGGGACGCGCCGCTACGACCGCGCGATGCTGGCGGAGCTGTTCGACGGCGTCGTGATCTCGGGGGAGGTCGGAATCCGTAAGCCGGCGCCGCAGATCTACGCGCTCGGAGCGGAGCGGATCGGCCTCCCCCCGACTGCGTGCGTCTTCGTTGATGATCTGCCTTTCAACCTCACTCCCGCGGCCGAACTCGGGATGACGACCGTGCATCACCGCGACACCGGCGAGACGATCGCCGAGCTCGAGCGGTTGTTCGGCATCCAGATGCGATGACGCGCCGCACTCCGACCGCCGCACTCGCCGCCGGGCTGGTCGTGCTCGCGTTGCCGGGATGCGGCAGCAGCACGTTGTCGCCGCGTGCTCTGCGAAGGCAGGCGAACCTGCTCTGCACGGCCGCGGTCCGGCGGAGCGACCGGATTGCGCTGCCTGGCTCGAACTTGGGCGGCGCCAGGTTCCTCCAACAGGGAATCACGATCTTCGGGTCCGAGCTCCGCGCGCTCCGGAAGCTGCCGCCACCGCCTGCCCTCGCGGACTTGTACCGGACGGCGCTGAGCGGCTCCACCCAGCAGCTCGATGCGCTGATCGCCACCCACCACGACCTGCTGCACGGTGACGACCCCGTCGTCGCGATCAAGCAGCTCGAGGTCGAGCTTTCCGCAGTTAACTCGCGCGATCGCGAGGCCTGGCGGGCCGTCGGGGTGCCGGCGTGCACGAACCTCCAGCCAGCCACTCCGTAGTTTCCGCGCGCGCTGGTGTGGTCAAGTACGCGGCCCCCGTGTGGGATCTCACATAGGGGGCCGGGCCCTGGGTTCCGATACATGATCGACGCCGAATAGGGATCAAGGAGGACGGGATGAAAACAAGCAACAACAATGGTGGATCAATCTCATCCGAGGCCGCATTGGCACTCTGGCGTGAGTACAAGGAAACAGGCGATCAGAGGCTGCGCGATCGGCTCGTGCTGACGTTTGCGCCACTGGTCAAATACATCGTGTACAAGAAGACTCGCGAGATTCCAGCTCGGTGCGATGCCGAGGACTTCATCTCGTGCGGTCTCGAGGCTCTGATCCGCTCGATCGATCGGTTTGATCCCGACAAGGGGGCGACGCTCGAGACGTACGCCTGGACGAGGATTCACGGCGCGGTGCTGGATGAGCTGCGCCACCATGACTGGGCACCCCGATCGGTGCGCCGCTGGGAGCGCGACATCAGCCGTGCCCGCGAGCAGTTCGTGGGCCTATACGGCCGTCGGGCCTCAACCGCCGAGCTCAGCGACGCGATGGGCATCCCGGTAGACGAACTGCACGGCCATTTGCACGACATCGCGCGCTCGGATGTCGGCTCGCTCAACTCCATCATCGTCGGCGAGGAAGACACCGAGATCGAGCGGATCGACACGCTTCCGAGCACTGATGAGAGCCTTGACCCGGCGCAGCAGGCTATCCGCTCCGACGCGGTCGCCCGCCTGCGCGTGGCGCTCGACAACCTGCCGGCCCGTGAACGCACAGTCGCGGTACTGCTGTACGTCGAGAACCTCCGGCTCCACGAAATCGGGGAGGTGATCGGCGTCTCCGAGAGCCGCGTATCTCAGATCCACACACAGCTCAGGAAGCGCATTCGTGAGGAGCTGGCGGCGGACGCCCACCTGTTCCTCGCAGTCGCCTGACCGCTAAGCGCCATCGCAGTCGCCTCGGCGCCGATGGGCCTTGCCTAGCGGCACATCGACGACGGTTAGGCGGCGGCTACGCGCGGGCGCCGCGCCGTTCGCGATGTACGTCCGATAGACGCCAGCACGCCGTCGCGGTCGCCAGCGCAGCGACCAGAACCGCGGGCCAGGCCCCGATCACGAGCCCGAGCACGTGCGAGAGAGCAAACGCGAGCAGCCCGATCACAGTCAGCCGCACAGCAATGCCTCGCCCGTCGCGGCGCAGCCAGATAGCGATGCAGAAGAGCCCACAGCACGCGAGCACGACACCACCGAGCGCCCGCGACCCACTTGCCACCGCGACGCCGAACCCGGCGATCAGGCCAGCCGCGGAGATGGGAGCGGTCGCCACGCCATACTGCATGAACGGATTATTGCTGGATCGATCCGCGCGGGAGCGCGATCACCGGTACAGGGTTCAGAACGGCCGACGTAGAAAACTCGGCCACAAAACCCCACAACCGCGAAAAATCCTCCAAAATGGAGCTAGCGAGACTCGAACTCGCGACCTCCTGGGTGCGATCCAGGCGCTCTCCCAACTGAGCTATAGCCCCGTGCAGCGGCATTTGCCACGCGGAGCAGGACAGTTTAGCCGGGCTGGGCCGAGCTCCCGGCAGCGCGCAAGGAGGTTGTCGTATTACTGATTCGGCGCGGGAGGCCGATAAGGTGGCTGCAGGCCCCTGACCCGATGAGCTTCCGGACCCGCCTCACCAGCTTCTTCATCGTCATTGTCATCGCCCCGATGCTTGCGATCGGAGTGCTCGTGTTCAGCCTGATCGGGAACAGCGATCAGGGGAAAGCCGATGCACGTGCCCACGGGTTCGACGCAGCCGCGACGAGCATCTACGACGCCGCGAGCGCGCGGGCGAGGACGATCGCGACCGCGATCGCTAACGAGATCCAGGTGTCGAAGGTCACGGCGACGGGCAGCCACGCGGCGGCGCAGGCCAGGCTCACGCAGCTCGCCGCCCAAGCCGGCCTGGTCCGCGTGACACTGGCGCTCGGAACGACGCCGCTGATCAACGTCGGTAACGGCGTTGGCGCAATCGCGCCCGGTGCCGCGACCATCCCTGCCGCCGGCACGCGTCTACCGGCGACCGTCGAGGTCTCGCTGCTGACCGCCTCGAATTTCGTCAACGAGCTTTCAACCGCTGATGGTGTCGGAGTCGTCGTGCGCCAGGGATCCCAGACGCTCGCGTCCTCGATGGCGGTAGCGGCCGGACACAGGCTTGGCGGGGACGAGCAGATCACATTGGGCGGCACCGACTACCGCGCGTTCACCTCGCTGCAGAGGGGCTTCGGCGGCAAGCCTGTCCACGTCACGGTGCTCCTGAACCTGGCCAAGACCGAGTCCTCGGTCCAGTCGAGCGAGCTGCTCGCGGCGATCTTCATCGCCGGTTTCGTGATGCTCGCGTTCGCCTTCTCTGTGCTCGCCTCGCGGGCCCTTCAGGGTCAGCTCGGAAGGTTCCTTGAGGCAGCACGCCGGCTCGGCAGCGGGGACTTTTCTGCGCCAGTGCCGACCGAGGGCCGCGACGAGTTCGCCGCGCTCGGAGAAGAGTTCAACAGCATGTCCGCCCAGCTCGAGCGGCGGCTCGACGAGCTCAGCAGGGAGCGCGCCCGGCTGCGAGAGTCGATCCGGCGGATCGGGCAGACGTTCGCGGCGAACCTCGATCAGCCGGCGCTCCTCGAGCTGGCGCTGAAGACGGCCGTCGATGCGGTCCAGGCGAGCTCCGGTCGCGCCAGCGTAAGCCCCAGGCCGGGCGCGCCGCTCGAAGAGTCGGCGCGCGTCGGTTCGATGTCAGGATTCGAAGCCCGGATCGATGATGCGGAGCGGGCGGCGCTCGCAAGCGCCGATCTCGGCGAGGCGAACTCCGCCGACCAGTTCGTAGCGGCCGTGCCGCTCGGTCCGGCCGAGGGCGAGCGCAACCCGCGCGGGATCATCACCGTCGCGCGAAGAGGGCGCGCGATCACCGAGGACGACCGCGAGGTGCTTCGTTCGCTCGCCGCCCAGGCGACGCTCGCACTCGAGAACGTCGACCTGCACCACCAGGTGCAGCGCCAGGCGGTCACGGACGAGCTGACCGGGCTGGCGAACCACCGTCGCTTCCAGGAGCTACTCGCCACCGAGATGGAGCAGGTCCGGCGCTACCGCTACCCGGTGGGCCTGATCATGCTCGACGTAGACAATTTCAAGAAGGTGAACGACACGTACGGTCACCCCCAGGGGGATGTCGTGCTGGCGGAGGTGGCCCGCGTCGTCCGTGCGTCCTCACGCGACGCCGACGCGCCTGCGCGTTACGGCGGCGAGGAGATGGCCGTGATCCTCCCGCACACCGATCTCGAGGGCTCCTACGCGATCGCCGAGCGCGTCCGCACCGCGGTCGAGGCGCTGTCGATCCCGCTGCTCGACAGGCGTGGCACATTGAGCGTCACGGCCAGCCTCGGCGTCGCCGCGTCCAGCGACGGCAGCAAGGACGCGCTGATCGCCGCCGCGGACGGCGCCCTCTACGTAGCCAAGCGCCAGGGCAAGAACCGCACCGAGTGCGGCACGGCATCCGCAGCGGACGTCGTTGGCGCCGAGTAGGCTTAGGCTATGGGTCTGCTGGACGACGCGATCCGCGAGCACCTCGACCTGAAGCGCCGGCGCGGCGCCGACCCCACCGAGGTCGAGCGAGAGGAGCGGGAAGTACTCGGTCCCGTGCGCCGGCGCGGCGAGGAAGCGGGTGCCGACGAGCTCGACCACGCGCAGATGGACGAGCTCGACCACGAGCCGCTGGCCCACGACGACGATGTCAGATGGGCGAACGGCGGCTCCGATTACGGCCAGGGTGAACCAGGACAGGCGCGTGCAGCCGCCGACTACGATCCCGACCCCGACGAGGAGACTTATCGGGCGCCCGAGCCGTATCCGAGCGTGCCACGCGAGCCAGAGCCCCCGCCCGCCAGGTACGAGCCGGAGCCCTATCCGGCGAGCCGGTACGAGCCGGAGCCACCGCCCGCGAGGTACGAGCCAGAGGCCCACCCGGCCGCGGCCTACGAGCCCGATCCAGAGCCCTACCGCGGTGAAGCACACGATCGCGATGACGCCGGGCCGTCGACGGTGGAGTACAGCATCGAGGACGAGGACGCCGATCACGAAGAGGGCGAGTCGGAGGACGTCCTCGAGGAGACGCCGGAGTTCCTCCAGGACACTCCAGACCACGACCGCCTGTGGTTCGAGCAGCGCCCACCGCGCGACTTCGATTTCGACGGCTGAGCTCCGCTACACACTCCTGGACGTCTTCACGGACGTCCCGCTAACGGGCAACGCCCTCGCCGTCGTGCACGACGCGGACGGCGTCGATGACGCCACGATGCTCGCCTTCGCGCGCGAGACCCGCCTGTCGGAGACGACTTTTGTGCAGTCCGCGACCGTGGCCGAGGCCGACTACCGCAACCGGATCTGGACGGTGGGCGGTGAGCTGCCGTTCGCGGGGCATCCGTCCCTGGGCACTGCTGTCGCGGTCGCCAGGGCACGCGGAGTGACCGCCGAGGTCCGCTATGTCCAGGAGACGGGCGCGGGTCTGCAACCGATCGAGGTCACTCTCGCCGGGAGGGGCGCGACCGCCTCGATGCTGCAGGAACCGGCGATCTTTGGCAGCGAGGTGAATCCGGCCGACGCCCTCCGTCCACTCGGCCTCACCGCAGCCGCAGCCGAGCCCGACCTTGCACCCCGGGTGGTCTCGACTGGTCTCCCGCAGCTGATACTGCCCTTGCGCTCGGTCGAGGACCTGTCGCAGATCACGCCGGACTTCGCCGCACTCTCGACCCTACTTGAACCTCATGGCGCGATCGGCGCATATGCCGCCTGCTGGGATCCGGCCACGGGGACCGCCCAGGCGCGCTTCTTCGCTCACGATCCCGGCATTGGGGAGGACCCCGCTACCGGATCAGCCGCCGGCCCGCTGTGCGCCTACCTGCACAGGTACACCGGCTCAGGCGCGGTCGAGATCACGCAGGGCGTGCAGATGGGTCGTCCAAGCCGCCTGCTGACCGAGGTGGTCGACGATCGCATTCGCGTCAGCGGCGACATCGTCGTCATGATCGACGGCACCGTCACGTTGTGAGGCCCGACCGGGCCACTTGGCCGAAACCATGACCGACGACGCGACATTGGTGTCATTGGACAAAACGCGCCTCCGAGCGATCATCCCGTTCGTCCGGTAACCCGCCGCCGGGCGCTGCCGACCCCAATACCCCCCCGTCCCAACACCCCTTTGCCCAAACCTACCCGCCGCTAGACTCATTCCGCTCAAGGGGCCATAGCTCAGTTGGGAGAGCGCCTGCTTTGCAAGCAGGAGGTCGCCGGTTCGATCCCGGCTGGCTCCACTCGCTAAGTCCCTGCAAATACGATGGTTTGTGAGCGGCGGTCGGTTGGGTGGGTCGCGTTTCGGGGCGATATGGAAGCGTTTTGGAAGCCTCTTTTCGCGAGCTTGGGCTTCTCGGACCCGGACCACGTGCCATGGCGCCACCTCACGGCTCGGTCTGTCCTGCGCTCGGCCCGAGCGCCGACGACTTCGAATCTCTCGCAATCAGTGTCAGCGATTCCTCTATCCCGGGAAGCAGACACTCGCGACTCGGGGACGGGCT
>Ga0302326_10010156_pt1 | contig 20413 bp, 12 predicted proteins | sample Palsa_T0_3_FD_202264 | JGI IMG/M metagenome (GOLD analysis project Ga0302326, IMG submission 202264) | Peat permafrost microbial communities from Stordalen Mire near Abisko, Sweden - Palsa_T0_3 | ecosystem: Environmental > Terrestrial > Soil > Palsa > Peat permafrost | place: Sweden: Abisko...
TCTCCGTTGCTCAGTTCAGACCGCAAATATCGTCGCGGAAAATGCGCGGCAACAAATCTACACTGAGCCAACATCGAGGTGCAGTATGAAGCGTAGTCCCGGGCTTTCAGCATCTCCGAAATTTGCCCGGCCATGACGTTGTTCAAGGCGCCATCTCTTGTCATTAGCGGTTGAGGCCCAATATTTGGCAGCGGACAAACGCGGTTTCCAGCGTTTCTGTTTGAACCGCCACTACACCGATTGCTAATGCGGCTTGAAATATTGCGCAGGCTCATCGGAGATAGTGACGGCTTATTGGCGAATCCATCCGACGAAGCCGCCGCGCGGAGCAATTTCGAGTCGAATATGGTCGTTGCGGGTCAGCTTTACGTCTTGGCGGTCCCATGCATCTGGCTTGTCTTTGGCGTCACGCAGCTGAATAGCTTGCCACACGCCGGAATCGAGGAACTCCAGCGGAATGTCCAGGGTTGTGGCCTCGCCGCCGTTGATCACCGCGAGGAACCATTGCTTGCCGGATCGTCTTGCCTCGGCAATCAAGTTACCGGGTTCACTTCCAGGAAGAACCAGAGTCTCGTCCCAAACCGGGGAGATGGCTGTCAGCACATCCCGCGCCGGATTTTCAAGATAGCTTTGCGGATGACCGCCAAAGCACAAGAACGGCGATGTGAAGATAACCGCCTGGGCGAGCTCATGCGCCCAGGTGTTTCCCATCAACTCGCTGGTCGTGAATACTGTTGGCGTGTAGTCGCCGGGGCCGGCAAGGTAGCGTGTGAAGGGCAGGATCACGTCGTGGTCAGGCTGCGGAACGCGGTGATACCGCGTGATTTGATACTCGTGCCCACGCACACCCTCGCGTGTAATGACGTTAGGCCAGGTGCGCTGCATTCCGCTGGGCTTGTCGGCACCGTGAAAGTCAACCATCAGGTGCATCTCTGCGGCGTCCATTGCCGTATCGAAATACCAATTGGAGACATCACGGCTTGCAGGTGGCGGAAAGTCAATTTTGATTCCCACCACTCCGGCGTCCATTGCTTTCTGGAAGTACTCTTTGCGTGCCTTTGAATCCCACACCGTATGGCTATGGACCCAAATCCAGATCTTCACGTTTTTCGTCTTGGCGTAGGCGGCATCCGATGCAATCGCTTGCCAGGAATCTGGCCACTTCTCCCAGCCTTCATCGATCAGGTAATACTCGAATTTAAGCTGGCTGGTCCAGTCGATCCACTGCTGCTGCTCGGATTCCTTCGGATCACCGCTGGCGAGCCACTGCCATGCCGACCGGCCGGGCTTGATCCAACTGGCTTTGGCCAACTCAGCGGATGGGGGTGGATTCAGGTTCTCGACCAGAGTGGTGTTGACCAGTTCTGTCAGGCTGTGGGCGATGATGGTGACGCGCCATGGCTGCACCACCTCTTGATCTGTAGTCCATCCCTTAGGATCGGCGTAGAGGTGGCCTTCGAGCGCCCCGCTCTCTCCCAGCTTAACCGCCAGATCTCCGTAGTCTTTGATCTGCGCCTCGGTGAGCGCAATGTACAGTTGTCCGATTCGCACCGTCAGCGGGAGCCCGATGCTCTCTGTGCCCAACTGCTTGAGCGTGGTTTGGTGGTATGGGCTCTCATACGAATTGTCGAGTTTAGCCGCCCAAACGGTAGGGTCGCCTTCGATCATCCACGTCGACCTGTCAGCCTGCACCTTTCGTCCTGCCTTGGCCGGGAGGCGAAGCCGTACACCGACCCCATCATTGGCTGCATGTACGTCCACTAGGTAGGACTGGCCATGCGACTGTACCGGGACCGTTGCCTCATTGGCGCGATTGACGGCCTCGGCATGCGCTCCGAAGAGGCGGTAGTGCTCGTCCAATTTGCGGAACTTTGCAGAGCTGAGAGTGACGTCCTGGCCGAGTTCCACATCGTCTGCCTCGATTCCAATCTTCGATGGCGCCAGCATCTGGTTTTCGTCGACCAGAACCCTATAGCGTAGGACGCCATCGGCTGCGCTTAATTCGACGCGCGTTCTTCCATCGGGGCTAGAAACGTGGATGGGACTGGTGATGCGCGCCGGGCTGGAGAGCAAAACAGAAGGCACTGCGAAGGCCGCGAGCACGACAATGATTGTGCTGCGCGTTTTCATCATAATTTCGCTTCTCACTCGATTCCTCCAAAGTCTCCGCGGGTTGTTCGATCTGCGGATGGGCAACTATGTGGTGAAGATGAAAACGGAAGCATGAGCTCAACAGCGGAGATTCAATGTACGGATTTGCCATCGCTCTTGCCTGTCTCTCCTGAAATCTCGAGTACCGCAACGGTATAGGGATCAAGATCAATGGTGAGATCTTTTGCGTAGGTGATAGAACGAGAAACGGGAGCGACGACGTCAGTGTTTTCCAGGGATGCTTGATCGTTGAGTCCTGCGCTGATTGTGTGGAGTATCGCGGTTGCGTGCTCCGGGGCAGCCTTTCCCTGCAGGCGGATGAGAAGCGTGTTGCGATCCCCGCGATAATTGACTGCCTTGATCACAATGCGGCGGTTGTCATCACTCGCGGTGGCGATGGCATCCACGGAGTCAGGCGACCAGTTGGAGGGAATCTGCGTGGATATCTTATCGAAGAGCAACTTGCGATCGGGAATGTCCTGGATCCTACCGGAAGCCGACGCCAGATAACGCGGAGCGAAGTGTTGGCGGAACAGCTTCTCGACCACGTAACTTGCGCCCGGAAACCAGGAGACGTGATCGTGATAGATCGCCGAGGTCCACTTAGGATCATCGGTGGTGTTGCGCATGAGCAGAGCGGGGCAGGTCATGGTGAGGCCGGGGCTAAGTTCCTCATAGAGGATGAGGCTACCGGCGGCGTGCAGACCGGCACGCCAATCATAAGTGTGCTGCAGGCTCCATTCGAGGACTGCAATTTCAATCTTCGTATATTTGGAGGCGCGGACATAGTCGCGGAGCTTCATGAGGTAGCCGCGAATGCGATCGAGGCCGGAGGCGAAATTGTCGGGCTCGTACTCATAGTTGTGGCAGCCGAGAATGTCGAAGTTCTGGCCAGCGATGTCGATGACCTTCTCACTCCAGTCCATGTCATTGGAGCGCTTTTGCCCGCAAGCTACGATGCGGGCGTTGGGAGCGATGGCGCGCAGGCGGCTGCCGTAAAGGTTGACGATTTCCGCATAGGACTCCGGCGTAAAGCCGTTGTTCATGGGCTCATTGTCGATCTGGAATAGCGGACGTTGTATGGCTCGGGATGGCCGTTCTGTGCGCGTAGGCGGCCCCACTCGGTAGCTACTGGGTCGTTGAGATATTGGGCCCAGTTCATGGCGTAGTCGAGATCCTCTCGTTTTGTTGAAGGAGCGGCGAGAACGATCAGCGGTTCGCAGTTGAGCCGCTTGCAGAGACCGAGAAACTCGTCGGTGCCAAAACCGGCGTAATCGGAATAGTTGCCCCAGTAGACATTCGGGTGATAGCCGCGAGCGGCATATGGGCCGATGGCTTCTTTCCACTTATAGTTGGAGGCAAAAGAACCGCCGGGCCAGCGGATGAAGGAGGGTTCCAGATCTCGAAGGGCGTCGACGAGGTCGGGGCGAAGCATTCCGTTGTGGCGGACATCGGAACGCATGAGGGAGACGAAGTCGATGAGGAACACGCCATGGCCGGAGGCAATGATCTCGATGGAAGCCTGGGTGTCGCGGAGATGGCTGGTGAACGAAAACGGCAGCTCCTGCCAAGCGCTTCCAGTAAACACAAGCGGAAGTGATGCGATGACGTTTCCGTCGGAGCTGACGATGCGTAGGGCGAGCTTTGGAGAACCGCTTTCTTTCTTGACCCAAAAAGAGCCCTCGTATTTCGTGTTGGCTTCAATAAAGATCCGCCTCTGCCGGATACCTGCCTCGCCACCATCGACACCAAGGCGTACGCTTTTCTTGCCATTCTGGAAGTCGATCTCGGCAATTTCTAAATGGCCTTGCTGAGAGATGGGTTCCCAATAGGTCTGAAAGTCTGGACCTTCGAAACCTGCACCGCGGATCTGTTCGGCAAAGAGACCATCTTCCACGGAGTGATTGATGTGCTCCAGGAATTGGCCATAGATTCTTTTGTCGATGGGAACAGACACGCGGTCTGTGTCAACAACGAGCACGGCGACGTGCGCTTCGTCCGCAGCGGCGCTGGCAATGAGCGAGATGGATGGAACTGCTGCTGCCGCTGCAGCAGCAGTTGAATGGATGAGGAAGTTTCGCCGGTTCATGCCAATATGATCTTCCGAATCTCGCCATCGGGATCGTTCACCATGCGGCATTGATTATCCCAGACCATCGTCTTGTTCGTTTCAGGATCGGTTGCATCCCAGGTTAATCCCGGTATGCTCGGTTTTCCAGTCGCGGCAAACGCGGCCCAGGACGCTGCCATCTTCTTCGCAAGCGCCTGTGCCTCTGGAGTATTGCCCGTGCCCTGCTCGCAGCGTTTGGTGTTGTCGAAGCAGAATTGAAGCTCGGCCGTGTGCCACGCTCCGCCCACGCCGTCCAGAACCTGCGTCTGCCAGGTGAAGTAGTAGGCGTAGGCTGGCGCGGCCTTCAACTCATGTTTCAATCGTGCCATCTTGACCACGTTATTGCGCATGGAGAGGCCGTTCAGCCCAGGTCTGCCGCTGCATATGTACGACAATGTTCGGATCTCCTTTTGCGGATAGGCAGTCTTCAACGCACTCACGATCGCGGTAGCTTTTTCGCCGCCGTAGGCTTTGGCCAGATTGGCATGCCACTCTTCTTCGGTAGGCTTGGAGGACATCTGATTGCCCTCTTCGCTGACAGAACCGATGAGCATCGGAACGTTCTTCGAGATCTCGGGAACAGCGTCGAAGAAGGATCGCATGTTGATGATTTTGCTGTCGACGCATGGCAACCAGCCGACACGCGGTGTGCCCGGCGCTCCCGGTCCCGCCGCGGGCGGCCCCTGCGGATTGATCTTGGCCGCTGCTGCGTTGCCTGCTGCAAACAGCTTGGACCACTCCACCTTCTGCAGTGCTCCCATGTCATTCGGCGCAAGCCCGAGCTCTTTCATTACCTGCCGGGATAATTCCTTCTGCTGATCTTTGCTGGGAATATTTCCGCCGCCACCTGACTGCGCCGAGGCCCGATGGAATAACCCAACCGCCGAGGGCATGCCCATCAGCGTAGTAACCTTCGACCCGCCGCCCGACTGCCCATAGATCATCACCCGATCCGGGTCGCCACCGAAATTCTCGATATTATCGTGAACCCACTTCAGTGCCGCCACCAGGTCGGTCATCCCGACGTTGACCGAATCCTCATAAGCCGAACCGCCAATCTCGCTGGCATCGAAAAATCCAAGAATATTCAGCCGGTGATTCACCGAGACCTGCACCACATCATGATGCCGCGCCATCTGCGCGCCCTCGTGCGACGGCAACTCGTACGACGATCCGAAGCTGAAGCCGCCGCCATGCATGTAAAACATCACTGGCCGCTTCCCGGTCAGACTGGGCGTCCAGATGTTCAGCTTGAGCATGTCTTCGCTCTGCCACCCGTCATCCCAGTCGAATAGAAACGTCTGCTCGATGCCTGTCCACGTGTGCAGATTCTGTGGGCAGTTCGCTCCGTAAATTAGTGCCGGATATTCATCGTTCCAGGGCGCTGGCGGCTTGGCCGGAAGCCAGCGATTCTCCCCGGCTGTGGTTGCGCCATATGGCACACCCTTGAACGTCAACACACCGCCATCCAAAAAACCACGTACCTTGCCGTACTGGGTCTTCGCAACCGCTGAACGCGGCGTGGAGACATTGCCGGGCTCCTGATGCGCCATGGTCTTGACGCTGTCAGACGCGAGTGCACGTTCGCTCGCGGCCATTCCTATTCCCGCGGTGGCCGAAAGAAGCAGTGCCTCGCGGCGAGTGAGAATGCGCTTTGAAGATTCAGACATGAATGCTCTCCTTTGCGTATCCGCTGTATTTCAGAGGACGCGATCGATCCTGCATCCTACTGCGAACTGCTTTTCTTGAAGAGCAGCGCCGCAAACTGATTCAGGTAGTCTCTCCAGTTGTTCCAGGCGTGGAAGCCGCCGCTCTGATGACCCTCCATGTCGATACCGGCTTTCTTGAGAATGGCAACGGTGGCGTTGCTGTTCTGCAGCGCAATGTCATATTGACCGGCGTCTATCCAGAAGAGGCGGAATGGTTTCCCGGAGGTACGAAACTGCGCAACATCGGTGTCCTCTTCTTCTTTCTGTGAATTCGGAAACCAGCCTGAGCTGAAGATGCCCACATAGGCGAAGTCCGCTGAATCATCGAGCGCGATGTTCAGGGCTTGCAGGCCGCCCATGGACAGGCCCGCAATAGCCCGATGATCTCGGTCAGCGATGGTGCGGTAGTGGGCGTCGATGAAAGGCAAAACCACTTTTGTGAGATCGTCGTTGAAGGCGTCATGGCCCATGCGCACGCCCGGCGTAAGCCGGAATTCGGTCGAGGTGTGCCCGGCCGGCATCACGACAATCATTGGCAGGGCTTTCTTCGCGGCAATCAGGTTGTCGAGGATGGCTCCGGCCCGGCCCACCGTGCCCCAGGAATCATCGGAGTCGCCGCCGCCATGAAGCAGATAGAGCACAGGAAGCCGCCCGTTTCCGTTTTCATAACCGGGCGGGGTATAGACATGCATGCGGCGCTGGCCGCCGGTCGCCGAGGAGTCGTAATAGACTGTGGCGATTGCACCGTGTGGTGTGTCAGCCTTGTACTCCATGAAGTCCGCCCCCGGAACTTCATACAGGCTGGAAGAGTGAGTCAGGGATTGAGACGTGAGCGGGTTGCGTGGATCGATGGTGCTGACACCATCGACGGTGAAGGTGTAGCGATAGGTTCCTGGTTCGATGGGACCGATGACGGCTTCCCAGATTCCTTGATCTCCCTTTGCCATGGCAACTCCGCCCTGGTACTTGTTCGCTTCCTGCGGAGTGATACCGGGCGTGGCCTCGGGGCCCTCGGCGTGCAATTTCGCCTCCGCCGCGCTGGGCGCCCAAAGGCGGAATCGAACATGATGGTCGGGAGTCACCTCGACGGATTTGAGCGTGTCATTGGGTGATGGCACGGGCAGCTGCATCGCTGGCTGGTTGGGTGGCTGTGGTGCCGCCTGACCGGACGCCGCTTGACCATACACTGGAAGAACCAGGCACAGCCCGGCAAAGACCGGAAGTTTGCTCGCGAGTCGAATACCCAGTATCACTGTTGGTCTCCTTATATTCTTCAGCAAGCCAGCTGTGTGCGAGCTAACGTTGTTTCCATATTCGTCTGCCCTCAATATGGACGAGCTCCTTCGGTTTTGCCCGGCCAGGTGTCGGTGCGGAACGGGATCGCCGGAAGGCCCGCACCGTTGTAGAGCGTGGCAGCAGGATTCGACTGCCACGCGTAACGGACCTGCATAGGATTCGGCACAGACGGCGAGGAAACCACGATCGTGTCTCCTTCGATGCGCGCATCGGCCCAGAACCATTTGCGATCGTCGCCCGCGATCGAGAACTCTCCCAGCTTGTCTCCCTTTACAACCAGACCGCCGTCGGTGTGCGCAAAATGCAGGCGCATCGCTCCAGGCAGACGTTCGGCGGACTCGAAGGTCGGTCCGGAGAAGACTACATTTTTGCCGTAGTACTTCGCCAGCGCGCAGAGAGCCAGCCGATCGCCAACCGGCTGTTTCTCTTTGGCGTGGATGTTGTCCGGGTCGCCGGTGTCTATGGTGGTTGCAAGACACGAGTTTGGAACGGTTGCTGCTGTGATGGCTTGGGACTCGCGCGTCTCGGTCCAATCGTCCCCGTCCACCGGGGAAGAGCTGTGCCTGGTGAAGGCGGGCAGGCTCACTATGTAGAACGGAAAGTCGCCTTGATGAAAGAGCGACCGCCAGTCGGCGATCATGACAGGAAGAATCTTGCGATATTGGTAGCCGCGCGGGGAGTTCTGCTCTCCCTGGTACCAGATGGCGCCGCTGATGGAAAGCGGTGCTATGGGCACGAGCATGCCTTCATAAAGAACATCGGGCATGACCGGCCAGTTCTCGTAGGCCAGAGGCAAGGGCTGCGGCGGCCGGGCATCAATGCTAAGCTTTGCTTTCCACTGGCCGGCAAGCGGAACTTTTGTCCCGTCTGCCAGATCGAGATGAAGCTCTTCCGGTTTCGAAAGAAATCCGCCGTCGGGTTTCGACTTGAGAACGCGAATGGCGATCACATTGCGGCCAGGCTTCAGAATTCCCGGCCGAATGAAATACACGCGCGGATTCTCGACCCATGCGCTGCCGCCGACTTCAACGCCATTCACATACGCGGTGTCCATCCGTTCGATCGAGCCCAGGTGAAGCGTGACACCTCCGCGTGGAAACGGACCCGAGGCCGCGGGCTGTGGAGCAGGGGTGGGCAACGGGTCGGGCAGTGTAATCTCGTTGCGGAACCACACCACGGCTGGCGTGTCAGGCACACCGAGTTCCGCAAAGCCGCCGGGCACGGGCACCGGTTTCCAATCCGTATCATCCAATTCGAGAGCGGCCCAGTGGTTCTTTTGCCCAGTGTCGTACCGGTCATACCAGTGCATGACGTAGTTACCGTACTCTGGACCGCCTTCAGCTTTGAGCCGGTCGAGCTCGGCGAGGGGAACATCGAAATCGTGCAGCGGCCTCAGCGCCTCTTCGCTGGTCCAGGATTCAGCCGGAGTTCCGCCAACTGCATCGACGACTAGGCCGATGGGCACATGAATCTCCGACTGGATCTTGCGTGCGAAGTAGTAGCCCACAGCGGAGATGTTATTGGCAGCTTCAGGTGAGACCGCGCGCCAAGTGCCATCGATCACATCGGTGTGGTGATAGGCAGGGTGCCCCTGGACGGTGAAAAAGCGGATCTCGGGGAAATTGGCTGCTTTGACTTCCTCTTCGCCATTCTGGGTGAAGCGGAGCGGCAGCCCCATGTTGGATTGGCCACCGCAAAGCCATACATCGCCCACAAGAACGTCGTGGAACTCGACGGTTTCGCGGCCAGTGATTGTTACTGTATACGGACCACCGGGCGCAGGTGGCTCGATCCTGACGAGCCAACGGCGGTCGGCGCCAGCAACGGAGGTTGCTGTCTTGTCACCGATCTGTACACGCACCGTATCGCCTGGCTCGGACCAGCCCCAGATCGAATCGGCCTTGCCGCGCTGCAGAACCATGTTGTCGCCGAAGATGGGACTTACAAAGGGCAGCGTCTTCGCGGTTGCTGCCGAAATCGATTGACCCGGCGTGGGCTGAGCAAACGAGCTACAGCCTGCGAGGAGCAACAGACCTGCCGCTGCGAACGCGATGCATGAAGAGACGCTACGTATCACTCTTCTAGAAGTGCGTGGAGAAAGCGTGCTCCTGACGAATTGTAATCTGATGCTCCTTCCCGTCATCGTTGATCTCCGCAGCAGGCGCATATGTACCATGTCGACATAAGCTTGGCTTTAATCGTTGGCGGGTGTCAGCGGCAGCCCTCGGTAAAGCAGAGATTCTTGCTGAAGAACGGCAGCACATGGTTCTGAAAGCGATCCGCTACAGCGCTGGTATGCGTGCCGGAGTAGATTTCAAGACTGTTCACAACCCCGTAGTGATCAAGGATTTCGTGCAGCTTCGTAGCGTCGAATCGAAGGCCATCCTGATCGCCTACGTCCATTGCGATCGCACGATACTGCTTGAGATTCCCGATGTACTGGTCGACAAAGGCGAGCGGTGAGTTGGCTGTAAACTTTGCGATAACCTCCGGCACCGGAACTCCATCCTTGGTCGGAAGATCGAAATAAAGAGGCGGGTTCTTCGGGTCAGGCGCCCACGCCGCCGCAGTTGCATACTGGGCAGCAGCGAAGCCCGGAGACTGTGCCGCTAAGTCAGAAGGAGACTTAGCCGCGGCGACTTTCTTCTCGTTAGCGATTGCGCGCTCTTTGATTTGATCGGGTGTCCCTGGTCCGCCGCCAGCCATGGAAGAGAGGCAGCATGGGCTCATAATGTAGAGTGCCCCGAAGACGTCAGAATGTTTCATGCCGATGCGGGACGCACCATAGCCTCCCATGGAATGACCAACAAGACCGCGGCTCGCTCGATTGGGAATGGTGCGGTAATGGGCATCCATGTAAGCTACGACATCATGCGCGACGTAGTTTTCAAAGTCACCAGTGGTCGCTGAGCTCGAATACATCGATCCGTTGTAGATGGTTTTGGAATCGGGCAGGACAACGATGACTTCCTGCGATCCTTTTGCGAATGCGCCTTCAATCGTTTGTGGTACATGGATTTCACCACTCCATTGTGCGGCTCCAATGGAGTAACCGTGCAGTGCGTACACCACCGGATAATGGTGCTTCTTTTCCTTCTCGTAGCTTGGCGGCAGAAAGACAATCGCATCGCGATCGACAACTTCGCCTTCGAGATTTCCTTCGAGGGACGCACCATGAATCTTGATGTGTTCCACGACTACAGGCTTTGCACCCGGAACGACATCGGGAACGATGGTCTGCACCTGAGCGGCAAGCTGGGCGATAGGTGTTGTCGCTACTGCAAACGTGCAAGCAAGGATCAATTTCATTGTTCTCATTAAGCTCTCTCTCAAAACAAGTCGGGCTACTGCACCGGGTAGGAATAAATATTCACGCTGAAAGGGCGAACGGTAACGGTATCCGGCAGAGAGTCGAGCGACTGTTCCTCGACCTGTACCTCGGGCTTCTTGTCCACCTGAACCGTCGCATCAATCTTGTCCGGAGCCATGCGCCACAGCTTACCGGCGCTGGCAAGTTTTGTTCCGTTAATGGTGAGCTTGATGCTCTGCTCAGAATCCGAAGGGTTCAGTACTGCAATGGTCAGCGACTTGCGATCTTCGCTGAAAGCGGCAACAACATCGAGCGGATAGGTCGGACTCCCGGGATTGACTGCCGGCTGGTCGCCGCCCGCCGGGAACGTGGGCTTTGGCTGAGGCGAGTCGCCGGTAACCTCGACTGGAATGGTGCCAAAGTGATCGCGGTACATCTTAAAGAGCATGCCGGTAGGATTGAGGACGGCTTCGGTGCGATTGGAACTCATGGTTGCGGTCGCAAAGGTCAAAGCGCCCATCTGGAAAACATCCGAGTGACGGAACATCTCATGAAAAGCCCATGCATAGGCAGGCACGGTCTTGTACGAGCCTGGACCACCACCGAAGTAGGCCCACTCGTCGATGGCAATCGGGACAGGTTTGTCGCGAAGAGCGGGAATGCGCTTCAGGTATTCCTGGTAGTGTTCATACTTCGCACGAACCTGCACGGCGGGAGCGCGCTGCCACTCGATGAATGAAAGTGGCGGATCGATGCGCACCTTCTTTTGTAGCTTCATATCGGTGTGCTCGGTGCCAGACGCGTAATAATGCTCGCTGACCATATCGATGTTGTCGAGACAGTTGAGCAGCATCTGTCCCGTCCAGTCAGCAGCTGATAAATAATCAGGAACATATTGACCGTTGATTCGACGAGCCTGATCTGCACCTTCCATCACGTCGGGCATCGCGCCGCCGGCGATAAGCTTGATGGAGGGATCGACCTTGCGCATCTCTTTGGCGAAGAGATTGTGCTTGAGTTCGAACTGCGGAATCGACATTGAGCCCATCTGATAGTCGCCCCATGGCTCGTTGCCCACGCCCCAGAACTTCACGCCGTATGCCGCGGGGTGGCCATTCTCCGCCCGCCACTTGCCCATCGGGGTAGTGGCTGCGCCGTTGGTGTATTCAACTAGCTCGCGCGCCGACCAGGCATCTCCGAAGCCTGCGTTCACCGTGATGTATGGGTCGACCCCTAGCAGGCGACAGAGAGTGAGGAACTCATCTGTGCCCACGTCGTTGGGTTGAACCGCATGCCAGACAGGATCGAAGATAGGCGGCCGCTTGTCGATGTCTCCAACGGCATTTCGCCACTCGTAAGAGGAGACAAAGTTGCCCCCCGGAAAGCGAAGCACGCCGAAACGCAACTGCTTGAGAGCGGCGACAACTTCGGGACGGAAGCCATCGATATTGTCCGCGGGCATAAGCGATACCGCGCCGACATGCAACGAACCGACGCCTGTGCCAGTGATCTCCAGAGTTGCGTCATCCGTGTCAGCCGCAACGGTGAAGCGTAGTGGGAACTTGCGATAAGTTGCGCCCGTTGTGCGAACAGTCATGGTTTGGCGGTCTGCGGGCTCCTTGCCACAGATCAGCGTAACTTTAACCGTTGCGTCGGAAGGACCGGACAGGACAATTCGTCCCGTATAGGACTTGCCTTTGCGAACAGCGATCCCAGATTGCCGAAAGCCGTGGGGTTCCTTTGCGTCAAGCTTGATCGATGGCGACTGATCTCCGGTGTAGGGAGCCTTGGTGTCCATGGTGACCACATCGTCGCCGCCGACGGGAGCCCACCACCGTGTCGGGGTGCGGTTAAAGCGCGGATTCCCCGCCGCGTTGCCCAACATCGGAGGCGGCTTCGGAGCGGTCGAGGCGACCGGGTAAAAGAACTTGCGATCGACCAGCATCTCAGACCAGATGCCGTTGTTTACGATGTCGCCGCCGTGCTCGAGAAACTGACCGTAGATATTCTTGGAAATCGGCGCTCCCGTTTTCGTCGCATCGATTGTCGCGCTAACCGGACGCGGCTGAGAGAATGCCGCAGTAGGCATTAAGCCTGCGGCAAGCAGCACACATGTCGAAATTGATTGACTGCGCAAAACCAGTTGCAAATTCCAAGGGACTCTAGCAACCCGCCTACACCAACCAGAGCCTGAGAATCCGAGAAGAACAAGAATCCAACGAAACATGTGTCCCCCATGCATATATCAGCAAACGCTTTCTGGCTTGCTGCCCCAACCGCGATTTCGCGCGTGCTGCCGACCTTCAAAAATGGAACCACCCAAATATATAGAGGAAGCGACAGCGAGCGCAATCTGAAAAATCGCTTTATCTATAGCAATCGGTTGGTGTAGGATTCCGATGCTTCTATTTCCCTCGGGGGAAAAGCGGTGTAAACATTTTCTATTGTGCAGGTGCTTGATGCGAACAATCGGAGTCGTGATGTTGTTAAGTGCAGGCCTTTGCTTTGGTCAAAGCTCAAGTGACTTCAAGCCAGCTTCGTCGAACGTTCTCGACGCGAAATATTCGCAAGTCGACAGCAACTCGCGTGTCCAGATTCGCTTCAAGGCACCCGATGCGGCGAAGGTGAATATCAATTTCTGGAGCGGCGAGAAGGCCGATATGGACAAACAGCCGGATGGCTTCTGGTCCTTCACGACTAGATCCATGGCACCCGGTCTTCATTACTACACGATCGTCGTCGATGGCGTTGAGGTCAGCGATCCCGGAAGCACTGCCTACTTCGGCGGAAGCAAATGGGCGAGTGCAGTCGAGGTGCCCGAAGCGGGCGTCGATTACTACCTGCCCAAAGATGTGCCGCACGGCCAGGTGCGTCAGATCTGGTACCACTCCAGCGTGACTGGGACATGGCACGACGCCTTCGTCTACCTGCCGCCGGATTACGACACGTCGAAGTCACGCTATCCAGTCCTCTACCTCCAGCACGGCGGAGGGGAAGATGAGACCGGCTGGATTCGCCAGGGCAAAGCGAACTTCATTCTCGACAACCTGATTGCGAGCGGCAGCACCAAGCCGATGATCGTTGTCATGGCCAATGGCTATGCGACCCGCTCCGGATATGTCGTACCCGACCTCACAGACAAACCATTTCTTGGGCCTGACTTCATGAAAGTGATGCAGGAGCGGATGGGCGCCTTTGAAGATGACATGACCCAGGCCCTTATCCCATTTGTCGACAAGACATTCCGCACCATTCCTGATCGCGATCATCGTGCTATGGCCGGTCTTTCCATGGGCGGAATGCAAACATTTCAGGTCACATTCAATCATCTTGACCTCTTCTCTTACATCGGCGGATTCAGTGGCGCGGGCAATCCTTTTCTGACCGGTACAAAGTTCGATGTCAAAGCCTCTTATAACGGAGCTCTAGCCGATCCATCGGCATTCGCTAAGCGAGTGCACTTGTTGTGGCTTGGCGTGGGCACGAATGAGCCTGAGCGCATGAAGTCTGGGTTGGAAAGCCTTCATACCTCGCTGGATGAAGGTGGTGTGAAGCATATCTTTTACGAGTCGCCCGGTACCGATCACGAATGGCAAACCTGGCGGCGCGACCTGAAAGACTTCGCACCGCGATTGTTCCAGCCAGTGACCGGTTCGCGATAACTGACATGAAGCTATTTATACAAGCGATGGACGCCGCGACAGCAGGGCATGACTTCTAACTGAAATGAGTCAAGCTGTACGTTCATCAGGCACTGCCGCGGGCCGTATGATTGACCCGTTTGGAGGCAAGGTATCGCATGAGAGCGATCTTCTTGAGTTCAATACTGCTGGGGTGGGCATTTCTCTCTCCTTTTGCCGGGGCTCTTCAGGTGGCGCAATCTGAACCACCTGCTTTCCCTCTAGCAGGAGACTGGGAAGCAGTATTCGTGTTCCAGGGTAAGGTCCAACATTTGCTACTTCATCTGAACTCGACGCCTGAAGGAAAGATGACGGCACTTCTGGACCATGTCGATCAGAACATTTCCGGCATCCCGGCCATCGGCGGTTCGTTCGACGGTAGCTGCCTGCTCCTTCGCTTCTTCTATTGGAAACCGAACAATGACGGAGACCTGGAATACAAAGTCGCCTCCTTCGAAGCAACCGTGAACGAATCGAAGGACGAGATGACCGGCTCGTGGATACAGGAAGGCACCTCGCCGCTAAACTTCAGGCGGCTCACCTGGCAGGCGAAGATTCCGAAGCCGGCTGCGCCTACCATCTTTGATGGTGACTGGGAGGGCATAGAGTACGAGAGTCGAGGCATCACAATCCGCTTTATCTTTCACATCCACAACACAGAGGACGGCCTGATGGCTCTTCTCGATTGTCCCGATGAGAAGTTCAAAGGCGCGCTGGCGAGCAAAGTCACTTACTCTACGGATTCGCGCCAGATCTCAATCACTATTGGTCAGTCGATCTTTGCGGGGAAGATGACAGCGGACGGTAAAGGTCTGGAAACTTCCATGACAGAACCCGGCTTCCATTTTCTGATCCACTTCGATCGCCTCGCGCTCAAGAAGACAGAATCTCATTGAAGCGCAGCGGTTACACGTTCTGTAGAGGCCATGTGCCGAGGCTGTTGTAGTAAGCGGCAAGCCCTCGATAGCGAACCTGAAATATTCACACAATGATGGACGAACAGAGCGACAAGGAGCAAAAGAGCATATGGAAAGAAGGAATTTCTGCAAATCCCTTGCGATGACCGCCGCATCGACGGCGTTAGCCTCCTATGCCCGAAGCTCGCACGCAGGCCAGCCTGACTCGCCATCAGGGTTCAATCAATACACGCAGGACTATGCTGATTTCTGTGCCTTGCCGCCGGAGAAAAGGGTCTTCTACAAGTTGAGCGGAGGCAAGATCGTAGAGACCAGACTGGACGAATCCAACTGGCAACAGCCGGTGTGGAATTACGACCCGAGGCCACAGCAAGTTGCCGATGTAACTTGGGATGACGTTCCTCTACAGTCAACTATCCCCAATCTCGCCGGCGAGGGACCTTTCAAGCCGACGTGGGATTCTCTGATGGAGTATGAGACCCCGGATTGGTATCGCGATGCCAAGTTCGGAATCTGGGCTCACTGGAGTCCGCAATGCGTAGCCGAAGCCGGAGATTGGTACGCGCGCAATATCTACGTCGAGGGACAGCGGCAGTACAAGTATCACCTCGATCACTATGGGCCCGCGTCTCGCTTCGGATATAAAGATCTTTGCGCGCAATGGACCCTGTTGAATTGGGATGCAGACGAGCTGATCGCGCGTTACAAGAAGGCCGGAGCCAGAATATTCGTAGCGCTGGCAAATCACCACTGCAACTTCGATTCGTGGGATTCGAAGCACCATCCGTGGAACTCAGCAGCACTGGGTCCGCATCGGGATGTAATCGGCACATGGGCCACCGCAGCCCGCAAGCAAGGCCTCCGATTTGGCGTTACTGTGCATCAAGCCCGCAATTGGTGGTGGTTTCAGACCGCTCATGACGCGGACAAGGCTGGGCCTCTGGCCGGGGTTCCCTACGATGGAGCCCTGACTGAAGCGCAGGGGAAGGGGCAGTGGTGGCAAGGGCTTGATCCGCAGCGTCTTTATGGTGTGAAGCATCCAGGAGACGCGCTTCCCGATGTTTCCTATGTGAAGAATTTCTATGACAGAACGCGAGATTTAATCGATCAGCACAATCCGGATCTTCTCTACTTCGACGACTCGCTTCTTCCGCTCGGCTGGGGCGGCATGAACATCGGCGCGTATCTCTACAACAACAGTCTCAAGAAAAACGGCGGCAAGATGGAAGCCGTCCTGAACGTCAAGGATGTTCCGGAGCGGCTTGTCAAGGCAGTCGTTGCCGACTATGAGCGCGGCTTGACCGCCGACATCATGAAGTATCCATGGCAGTCGGAGACCTGCATCGGAGCGTGGCACTACCTGCGCTTCCTGTATGAGAAGCCGGGCGAGTATGGCGGCTATCTGAATCCACGTGACGTAATTCACTGGCTTATCGATACTGTGAGCAAGAACGGCACGTTCATTCTCAACGTGCCCGGCAGACCGGACGGAACCATCGACAGCAAAGAGATCGCGGTGCTCGACGGCATAACGTCATGGATGGAGGTCAACGGCGAGGCTATCTATGAAACGCGGCCGTGGAAGATTTCTGGCGAAGGCCCAAACATGGTCAAGGCCGGTTCGTTCCAGGGCGATAGCGTTAACAAACTCGGCGGGAAGGACATTCGCTTTACGCGCAACAAGGCCAATAGCGTGCTGTACGCGATGGTGCTTGGTTGGCCAACGGAACCGATCATGGTGCGATCGCTTGGGCTATCGGCTGCAACGAGCCCCGGCAAAGTCACGCGCGTTGAACTCGTAGGGACCGATGTAAGGCTCGATTGGAAGCAGCGGGCGGACGCTCTTCAGGTACAACTACCCAAGAGTTATCGTCCGAAGGTGGACTATGCAGCCGCACTCAAGGTAAGTCTGGCTTGAGAGCAGCGCACGCCTTCCATCTCTCGAAAACAAGAGGATGGCTCCCATCAGCGGTCAGAATGAATCACCCCATTGGCATTGCCCTACATTTTGGATATACCCATGAAGCGCTCCGGCGGAATCAGCCAAAGACTAAGTGGCGCGATGTCGTGGATCAACGCGGATCGTTGTCTGAGTGGAGGCGTTCTGTAACGGACCGGGAACGCAAGCCTTATTGATCAGTCCGCCTAGCAGGTCGACTCCCATCCCCGCCAGCATAGTAACGTGTGGAAGCGCCGAGGGGCTGCCAAGTGTGAGTTCCAGGCGGTCAGGGTCTATGCTGATCGTCACGGACGACATTTCGCTATGTGTATCCCAGCCATAAGCCGCGCGCCAGGTTGGCAGGTCCATCCAGCGCTTGGCCTCGGATGTGAACAGTGCAAGAAAATGACTCGGCAAGAAGGCAAACAGGTTACCATCGCAGCGGTTTTGCGCATTCAGAAACACGATGGCGGACTCGGCACAGTCCGCAAAGATATTGTTGGCGACGGTATTGTTGCTTGCGGTGCCGCTTCCGGCCCGGTCCTCGCGCACAATGGCAAAGATGCCGGAGTTATCGCACCGGCCAATCAGGTTTTGTGCGATGGTGAGGTTGTCGCTTGCATTGATAAAGACCCCGGAGCCGGCGCAGCCCCGTTGGCCGGGAGTACCAGGCTCCGCGTTGCGGACGTCCCAGATGATGTTGTTATCGATTTGGTTTGGCTGAAGATTCATTTCCATATGCACGGCGGCGCTGACCGTGAGCACATCGGAAAAGATGTTCTGAGTGATGCGGCAGTTCGCGTTGCCGCTATCGAGCCAAAGAGCATTGGCGTGCCGGATATGGCGGACAATGTTCCGGCGAAAGACGAGATTATGAGCGCCGTGAAGCTTCACCCCGGCGGCCTCCCAAGCGCGCTCGACGTCGGCCCAGCCGCACCATTCCAGCAGGTTATCTTCAATGACGGTGTCATGGGTTCCCATGCCCGCGATGCCTTCCACGCCGCAGTAGCGGATTGTGTTGCGGCGCAGGATATGGGCATGCCCTGCATCCGGTGTGGGCGCTGCATTCCAGTCGCCGTTGGCTATATCGAGCCCGGTTCCGTTGGCCCATTCGAAAGTATTGTCTTCGAGTATCCAGTGATTGCCTCCAGCGGTGGAGACAAGGCCCCGCTGGGGGATGGGATAACCGTTCCCTGCATGCTGGAAGATGAGACCTTTCACACGGATGTATCCAAACCCCTGGGCTTTTGGGACAAAGGCCTGTTCGCGAGTGGTGATCTCAATGGCGTGTTCGCTGGGTGTACCGTGAGGCAGACGGACGTACACAGAGCCGCCGCTGTCGTCGATCCAGAACCTGCCGTCGGGCTCACCGCCGACCTCCTGCATAAGCGGACCACCGCGCGTGCGTGTGGGTAGACCGTTCAGGACAGGGCTGGCAGAGGGCGGCCGAGGTGTCCCTGGCAGTTGCAGGCTGGCGAGTTCGCGCAACTGTTCGACAGGCTCGAGGGGTTTGCCATCGACGAGGACTAATCCACGGCGCCGGAAGTATGGCCCCATGTCGACCTTACTCGTGTCCAGCCAGGAGCGGTCCGCCGGGGCGCTGGGCAGACTGAAGGGGTTGTAGTTTTGCTCAAAAAGCGAGCTGGGCAACTCGTGCTTCCAAGCAGTAATCGAGGACGTCTTGTCGTTCGAGCGGCGGCTGGCTGAGACCGCGACTTCTTGCCAGCCGTCGCTGAGACTCTCCGAGCCTTTGATAAGGACGGTGGCGCCGGGTGCGGCTTCATAGCTGATCATCCTATCTGGACCGGTGCCGCCACGTGCAGGGCGAACGCATTCACGGTATGTGCCCGCACCGATGACGACGCGTTCTCCAGCCTGGAGCGCTTGTGCTGCGCGATTGATGGAGCGAAACGGACGTTCGCGAGTTCCTGGATTGTTGTCGTCAGCGTGAGTCGACTGGTTGTCAACAAAATAAGTCTTCGAGAAGCTCGTCGCCGGTTCCCAGGAGGAGAACATATTGCCGTCAGGTAGCTGAACGGACTGAGAAGGATCGTCGGCAATGCTGGCCGGTTGCTGCGCCCAGCCTTTCACTCCGAGAGTGGCAGCAACTGCTCCCAGACTTGCCGCATAACCAAGAAACCGCCGCCGGCCGATGTTGACCGAAGAGAATTCAGGATGAAACGGATTACGGTCGGGAAAACTGAGGTGCGGGGGAAGCGCAGAACCAGGTAGAAAGTGCCGAAAACTCATGACAGCCACCTTACGGTGCAGAGGGTGATTGCGACAAGCCGCGACATTCCTACTCGCCGAATAGTTGCGTTTGGACTAAACCGCTACGCGGTACTTGGTAGGTCCAGCAGGCTGTGGTGGAGCGTGGTGCCGGATCAGGCCTCCCTGTTTGCCATCCTTCATGCATGAACTCTTTTGCGAGAGCATGGAACCGCTGCTTGCAGCGCATTCCATCTCGCAAAGGAGTTTCTATGACATCGCTTCGCCAGCGGATGACTGAAGACATGCAGGTGCGGAATCTCGCACTCAACACGCAAATGTCATATGTGCAACAGGTCTCTCTGTTTGCACGCCACTTCAACAAGTCTCCGGAACAGTTGGGTCCGGAGGATAAGCACGAGGAAGTCGGCGCGATCCTCAGCATACTCGGCGAGTGGATAGGCCGCGACGACGGAACAGATTTCCATTTGGTCCGGCAAAGGGACACGGGGCGCATACTAAGAGTCGCCGATCTGGTGGACGACAGCGATGGCAACCGCAGGAGCCGCATCTTGGCAGCATTGCGCGATCCTGCACGTCGTAACGACCGTGACCATGTGGACATCATCATCGCACTGGGCATGGCCAAGGAAGGCTTTGACTGGATCTGGTGCGAGCATGCCCTAACCGTCGGCTACCGCAATAGCCTGACAGAGATTGTGCAGATCATTGGACGCGTGACGCGGGATGCTCCAGGGAAGGCGAAGGCTCGATTCACCAATCTGATCGCCGAGCCTATGGCTGCCCAGTCGGATGTTGTGGAAGCGGTGAATGACACCCTGAAGGCCATTGCTGCGAGCCTGCTGATGGAGCAGGTGCTTGCGCCGAAGTTCGACTTTACTCCGAAGAACGCGGGACCCCAGCCAGGATTCGATTATGGCGCTGAAGGCTATCAGGAAGGCAAGACGAATGTCGGCGTGGATGAGGCCAACGGACGGATCAACGTCGAGATCGCGGGGCTCAAAGTGGTGGGGCCAGAGGCGGCGAGGATTTGCCGCGAAGACCTGAACGATGTGATTGCCGCGTTTGTGCA
>Ga0302326_10010159_pt1 | contig 20409 bp, 17 predicted proteins | sample Palsa_T0_3_FD_202264 | JGI IMG/M metagenome (GOLD analysis project Ga0302326, IMG submission 202264) | Peat permafrost microbial communities from Stordalen Mire near Abisko, Sweden - Palsa_T0_3 | ecosystem: Environmental > Terrestrial > Soil > Palsa > Peat permafrost | place: Sweden: Abisko...
CCACCAGCACTTCGCGCCCGGACGTATCGCGCACGTCCCGTGCAATCTTCACGCCCGCGGAATTGATGCGCGCCACCTGATCGGATAAGCCGAGCGGAGCAAGCTTCAGCCGATTCGCGCCGAACGTATTCGTCTCAATAATCTGCGCGCCCGCTTCGATGTACGAGCGATGCACGCGTGCGATCGCTTCAGGATCGATCAGATTGAGTTCCTCGAAACAGCGCTGCGCGCCCACAGTCTCATGCAGCAAAGATCCCATCGCCCCATCGGCGATCAGAATGCCCGCCTGCAATCGCTGTTTGAAATCGTCAATCTTCATCGTCGGACTCGATCGGTCCTTCTCCTGCTGCTTTCATTGGCCTTTGACTACCCGGCGGGATTAGTGGCGCTGCTGCTGTTCCATCAAGGTGGCAATTGTGCCCATCAAATCGAATTTCGTCAGTATGTCAAATTTGCCGTCGCCCATTTCCACGAACACCGCCGGTCCCTCGTGGCTCAGAATATACGTCAAGCGCTCGACCGGAACGCTTTTCGGCACCTGCGGCAAAGGCTTGCTCATCACTTCGCGAATCACCAACTTGCGCAGGTCTTTCCCTTGCAGCGCCAGATTCAAAATCTGATCTTCGTAAATCGCGCCCACTGGAATCGCGTCCTCGAACACCGGCAACTGCGAAATATCCTGCGTCTGCATGGCGTGCAGCGCGTGAAACACGGTCTGGTACGGCCGCGCCACCACCAATTCGCGTTCTTTGCTGTTGCGATTTTTCGCGCGCACAACATCCTCGGCCGTCAGCGAAACTTCCGCGTCCGTGTAGCCCCGTTCGCGCATCCATTCGTCGCTGAATACCTTGCTCAAATAGCGGGTCCCGGTGTCCGGCAAAAACGCGACAATCATCTGGCTTTTCGGCAGATCCTTGGCCACGCGCAACGCCGCGGCCACGCATCCGCCGCCGGAACCGCCGGTGAAAATTCCTTCTTGGCGAGCCAAACGCCGCGTCCACACGAAGCATTCCTCGTCGCCCACCTGAATAATGTCGTCGAGTACTTTGAAATTCATCGTCGATGGAAAAATATCTTCGCCAATGCCTTCCACCACGTAAGTCTTCGCCTTGCCCACGTTGCCGGTCTTAAAAAATTCGTAGTACAGCGAGCCCACAGGATCCACGCCGATGATTTTGATCGCCGGATTTTTCTCTTTCAAATACCGGCCCACGCCGCTCACCGTTCCCCCTGTGCCCATACCGCAAACAAAGTGCGTGATCTTCCCTTCGGAGTCTTCCCAGATTTCAGGGCCGGTGGTGCGGTAGTGGGCCTCAGGATTCATCGGGTTTTCGTACTGATTCGGATAAAAAGAATTCGGAATGTCGCGCGCCAGTTTCCGTGCCACGGAATAGTAGCTTCGCGGATCGTCCGGCTCGACGGCCGTAGGGCACACGATCACTTCAGCTCCCAGCGCCTTCAGCTGATCCACCTTTTCCTTCGATTGCTTGTCAGTGGTCGTAAACACGATCTTGTAGCCGCGCACCGCCGCCACCAGCGCCAATCCAATTCCGGTGTTGCCGGAAGTTCCCTCGATGATCGTCCCGCCGGGCTTGAGCAAACCTTTCTTCTCCGCATCGTCAATCATCGAAATCCCGATGCGATCCTTCACCGAACCGCCCGGATTCATGTAATCCACTTTCACGTACAGGGAGGCCTGAATTTCCCGCGTCAGCCGGTTCAAGCGCACCAGCGGCGTGTGCCCGATAGCCTCGAGAATGTGTTCGCATTTCATAGTGTGTTGAAGAAGTTTATCACGCAGCGCCACGGTGTTCTCACGCGCCCGCCGTCCGGGCGTGCGCTAAGCGCAACATCGCGCCTCGCTTCGCAGCCGACAGCAGGCCGTCCATTGCCGCGCGCCCTGTGGCATAATTTTGCACTGCGCGGGAGGTCACACGATGATCGGACGCCAAAATATTTCGACCGGAACGAAGTGGGAGCCAATCGTCGGCTATTCGCGCGCCGTTCGCGTCGGCCATACCGTCCACGTGTCGGGCACCACGGCCACCGGCGCCGATGGCGCAATCGTTGGCCCCGGTGATCCCTACGCCCAAACCGTGCAGGCGCTGAAAAATATCGCGTCCGCACTGCAAAAGGCCGGGGCGCGCTTGGGCGACGTCGTGCGCACACGCATTTTCGTCACCGACATCACGCAATGGGAAGCCGTCGGCCGCGCCCACGGAGAATTCTTCGGCGCGATTCGCCCGGCCACCGCGATGCTCGAAGTGCGCCGGCTGATCTCGCCCGATATGCTCGTTGAAATCGAGGCCGAAGCCATCGTCATCCCATCCGTCCCGTCATCGCGCGCGCGCCAAGCGCGGCGCAAGAAGAAACGATAGCGGCGCATGCATCGAGATCGCGTGCCCTCAAGACCCTGCCGCATTGCCGTCGCCGCTCTCACGCTAGTTTTATCTCCGTGCTCGGGCGCACTACTGCTCGCCCAGCAAGCGCCGCCTCCCACGCCTCTCACTGTTGAACGCATCTACGCATCACCCAGCCTGGACGGCCAGCAACTCACCGATCTCGCCTGGAGCCCCGACGGCGCGCGTCTGACGTACTTGCAGTACGGCGATGCGTCCGATGGCGGCCGCCCCGAAATGTGGATCGTCGATGCCGCAACAGGCCAGCGCCAGATTCTCCTCGATCAAGATCACCTGGCAAGACTTCTCGGACCGCCCGCGTCTCGCGGACAGCAAACCGGCCTCGGTCGCGTCACACCTCCAAGCTATTTTTGGGCGCCCGATTCGCAAGCGCTGCTATTCGCTTCGTCCACCGAACTTGTGTGGTACGACCTGGCGACGCAATCCAACCGAATCCTGGTGCATGCACAGGCGCCCTCCAACGGCGACGAGGGCGACGAAGCCGCCGATCTGGACGACCCCAAAATTTCCCCCGATGGCCGCTGGGTCAGCTTTCTCCGCCATCACGATATTTGGGCCGTGAATATCGCTGACGGCGAAATTCACGCCGTGACGCAAGGCGGGAGCGAACCGGTGCGCCACGGGGAGCTCGATTGGATTTATCCCGAAGAGCTCGATCTGCACACGGCATACTGGTGGTCGCCCGATTCAACACACATCGCCTATCTGCAACTCGATGAGCGGCCGGTGACGCGCTATCCGTTGGTCAACGCACTCGATCCGCGCGGCGCGACGACCTACGAACGCTACCCTGCCGCCGGCGACGCAAATCCGATCGCGAAAGTCGGCGTGATCGCGGTTAGCGGCGGCGCTACGCAGTGGCTGGATACCGGGCCAGACTCCTCCGTTCTTCTTGCGCGCGTTGCGTGGTTACCCGATTCCAAGCGCGTGGCCATCGAGCGCCTGAATCGTCCACAAACACAACTCGACCTCCTTTTTGCCGGCGCTGCTAACGGCAGCGTCGCGACCATCCTCACCGAGCAAGACAAAAACTGGATCAACATCTCCGACATTCTTTATTTTTTCTCCGATGGCCGCCGCTTCATCTGGTCCAGCGAGCGTTCCGGCTTCCGCCATCTTTATCTTTACGACGTCGGCGGGCTGCTTATCTCCCAGCTCACGCAAGGCGATTGGGAGGTGGAAAGCCTCGACGACGTGGACGAAAAAAATCAGTCCGCGTATTACATCTCGACACAGAAAAGCCCGCTGGAGCGCCAGCTCTGCCGCGTTTCTCTTTCCGGTGGCGCGCCCGTGCTGGTCACGCGCACAGAAGGCACGCACGAAGTCGTGATGGCGCCAGCCGGCGGCGCGCATTTCGTAGACACGTCGTCGAGCGCGAGCGCGCCGCCGCACTCCGATCTTGACAACGCCGATGGCAGCATCGAAGCGGCGCTCAATGAGAACGATCCCGCGGAACTCGCCGCGGAACATCTCTCCCCCGTCGAATTTTTCACCATTCCCGGCGCCGACGGCACGCCGCTCTACGCTTCGCTGATCAAGCCGCCAAATTTTGATCCCGCCAAAAAATATCCGGTGATCGTGCACTACTACGGCGGTCCCGAAGCGCAGGAAGTGCTGGACGAATGGGGCGCGGGAACGGATTCGGAGCTTTTTCTTTGGCACGAGATGATGGCGCAAAAAGGATTTGTGATTTTCACGCTCGATAATCGCGGCACTTCCGGGCGCGGCCACGCATTTGAAACTCCGATCGCGCGCCACTTCGGCCGCATCGAAATGGCCGATCAAATGGCCGGCGTCGCGTGGTTGAAACAGCAGCCCTGGGCCGATACCTCCCGCATGGGAATTTGGGGATGGAGCTACGGCGGCTATTTGACGTGCTATCTGATGCTCAATGCGCCCGGCGTTTTTCGCGCCGGCTTCGCGGTCGGGCCCGTGACCGATTGGCGGCTTTACGACACGATCTACACCGAACGCTACATGGGCACGCCGCGCGACAATCCGACGGGCTACAGCGAATCCTCTTTGCTCGATAAAGCCGGCTCCCTCGCCGGCAAGCTGCTAATCGCGCACGGCACCGACGACGACAACGTGCACTTCGGCCAAACAGTTTCGCTCGCCAATAGCTTCGTCCTCGCCGGCAAGTACGCCGAGTACCAGATTTATGCGGGCCGCGGCCACGGCCTGGGCGACGCGGATGCTCGCATCCATCTATTCAATCGCGCCACGCAATTCTTCCTCGACAACGTCAAGGGGCCGTGACGCCCAGCGCGTAACGGCCCCGATCGTTGCGTTCCTACCAATGCACGCGCACCCGATAGCGCAGCACAGATCCGCTGTTCGGCGCGACCGGCACCTCAAACTGCGCGGACGACGAACTGGTTTTCGTGGCTGCATATGTGGAACTGAGCATTTGCCAATCCCCGCCAATGGGCTCGTTTACTTCGATCGTGACGGGAATGTCCTTGTGATTGCGCAGCGTGATTTCGTATTCCTCTTCCACCACGTGATTTGAGATCGCTTGATAGTCGGTCTGTTTGCGCTCGGAGACGATATCGAACGCGTTGCCGGCGTGCAGCTCAACCGCTTCGTCTTTCGGCGTGTGGTCGATCTGGTCTTCGCCGATGAACAAAACTCCGCCGTGCGAATCAGCCTCGTACATGCGAATCGTGCCCGCAGGCAACGGCATACCCAGACCGGATTTCTCATCATTCTGAAATTTGTAGTAGAGCTCGACGGGATCTTTGATCGGTTCGCCGGGTTGCGCCGCGCTGCGGTAGTACCAATCTTCTCCGTTGACGACGTAGCGGCGCTGAACGGGCACGGCCGCGGCGCTCAGCAGGCTGATCTGCTTGCTCTCGTTATTTTGGATCGAGGTGCGGCGGCCAAGCGTGTAAAGATGATATTCAGAAAATGATTCTTGCTGAAACGGCGGCGGCGCTGCGGCGACCTTCATTTCGTCTTGCATCATAGCGCCGGCAGGCTGCGGGCTCGGCTCCACTCGATGAACGTCGCCTGCCACCAATTGCAATTGCGCATTCTCGAATGCGGTGCCGCTGCTGTTCACCAGCGTGACCCAGCCATTCAGATCGGCCGAATCCTCTTTGCCGCCGATCGTGAGAACGTAGTCCGCGCTCCAGGAAAGATTTGTCGTGAGATACGAGGCTTCCACCGTCTCGCGCCCGGCGCTGCGATTATCGAGCAGCCAAAGAAGCGTCGGCCGGTCATAGAGATTTCCGGGCAGATCGGGAAATTGAAAACTATCCGTGGCCATGCCGGTGACGATTTCATCGCCAATTTTCCAAACCGGGCCGCCGTCGTTGTCCGAAAGCAACGTGGCTTGAAACTGCTGAAGATCGGTTGAGCCATCCTTCTGCATGGCGCGCACCAGCGTGACTTCGCGCCCCACATACTTTTGCAGCAGCTTCGCGGGATCGAGCAAGTCGTACTCGTAGTCCTGCTCGAGCACATTCAATTTCTCCGGATCGGCGAGCGCGCGGAAATGCACCGTGGCCGGATTGATTGACGCGGCGATGTCCATGAAGCGCAGTTGCGATTCCCCGGCGGGCAAATCGATTTGGCGCACATCGCGCACCAGGGCCAGGTTCGAGTTGTAAACGGTGACCGAAAGATCGGTCTGATCTTTCAGCGTTGTGGTGGTCTGTGCCGGCGCCGTAGCCGTGGGCTCTACCACCGGCTTGGCGTCCTGTGCGAAGGCCTTTTCGTACGGCGTCGCCAGAAGCAAAGCCGCGCCAAGCGCAACTACGCCAGTTCGTTCCCAAATGCGCGCAAGATTCATGTTCTCCTCCGAAGTTGACTTCCCCTTCAAGGTGAGAACGAGGCTGCGCGATTTTCTTGCAGGGAATTTATTGCGGCTGCCAGGTCTTGCCGCCATCCGATGTAGAGAAGCGGCGGCCATCGGCGGTGCCCACGACTGCGAATAGCGCGTCGCGCGCCTCCACGAATGTGAAGTCGGGCGGCTGGCCATTCTGCTCGGCCTGCGGCGGCGACGCCACAGCCACCCAACTTGCGCCATCGATCGTGCGCAGGATCGTGCCGGCACGGCCAACGAGCCAGCAAACCGCATCCGAGGGCGCGGAGCCAGCGAGCAGCTCGGCCCGCACCGGGCTCGCTTGCGCCATCCACGTGGCGCCGCCATCGCTTGAGCGCTCGATTTGGCCGCCGCGGCCGAATCGCCAGATGATTTGCGGATTATTTTTATCTTGCGCTTGGCTGGCGGCGCTGGCCTGCGTGCGCAGGCTTTTCGCCTTTGCAGGCGCAGTGCTATAGAGCGGCGCTGCCGTCATTCCGCCCATCACGCCACCGGAGGCTGGCGCTGCCGCGGCTTCAGATCCAGACGCCGCCGTCGCACTCGTCGAATCTTCAGCCGCGCTCTGTTCTTGCGCAAATTGCGGCGATGGCGCCGGGGCGGCGGGAGCAGCCTTCGCCGCTTCCTGCATCGCGGCGGAAGCGGACCCGCGATCTGCGGCTGACTCCGCGTTCGCCGCGGGCGCGGGAGGCGAAGGAGGTGCTGCGGCCGCTGGCTGCGGCGTGGCAGAAATCGCCGCGTGTTGCGCGGGCGATTGCGCGGCCACACGCGCGGCGGGCTTTTGGGTCGGAACGCTCTGCGGCGGCGGTGCGGGCTGGTTTTCTGCAACCAAAGGTGCGCTAGGCGATACCGCCGGATGAAGATCGGCGTCGTAAGTACCCACGCCTGGCGAATGCACCGTGATCCACAACGCGCCGGCAAAAACGGCGGCAGCGGCGAACGGCGCCAGCGCTCGCGGATCGAGATACCATGGAAATCTCGACATCCGCGCGCGCGGCGCGGCGCTGGCGGCTGCAACCAATTCGCCGAATCGTTTGACCTCTCGATCGCTCAGCGGATTTGGATCCGAGGCGGCCATGGCGGCCAGCGTTTGCTGGCAGCGCGAGCAGCCTGCGAAATGCGCGCGCCACTCCGCAACCTCCGCCGGCGCGAGCGCGTGCTCATAAAACGCCGCGAGAGTTTCGGCGTCGGGGCAATCCGCGCCGCGCGCGCCGGAAGACAAGGCTTCGGCGAGGATGCGCTCGAAGGCCCGTTCTTTGCGCTTTTCGATCTCCGGATCTCGATCGTGCGGTGCCATTGCTTGGTCCTTCCCTATTCTCCGCCTATTCATTGAACGAATCGCACGCGTTATCTTGCAAGACTTCCACCCGCAAACCTCGCAGGAGCTGCGCCCTCGCGCTCCCGAGCTTTACGGCACACCGGGTTCGTCACCCGCGCCACGGTCGAGCGCCAATTTCAAATCGAAAGGCCAATCTTCGACGGCGTACTCGAAGCACAGCGCGACTTGCGCGGCGCTCAGTGCGGGCTGCGCATCGCCGGCGTCTTGTTGCGCGCGACCTTCGAGCAGCCGCCGCTCGACGAACGCGCGCAGTTCGCGACGGCAACGCTCAAGCTGGCGCGAAGCAGTGGCTTCGTGCTCGCCGCGCTGCTTTGCGATCTCGGCGAGTGTGAGCGAATCCAGATAGTAGGCGCGAAGCCGCGCACGATCTTCGGCTGAAGCGCTCGCCAGGGCTTCGGCCAACGCGGCGTGCAGCAGAGCGAGATATCGCTCGCGATCGGGATCGCGCGGTTCGGGCAGGCGCGCCGCCGCAGCGCGCGCGGAGCGGCGAGCGGCTTCTCCGTGATTCTCGTCCGCCCGCATCTCGCCGAAATCAGCGACTTCGTCGAGCGCGACCTCGTGCCGTCCCGCGCGCAAGTGATCCACGTAGCGCTGCGATAAGACAGCGCGCAACCACGTCGAAAGTTTGCTGCGTCCGTGAAAGTAAGAAAACAGCGGCTTGCGGCGCACGCCGCTGGCGTTCGGCATGCCGTACAGATCGGCGTAGAGAGAATCGGCCAGGTCCCGCGCGCGTTCCGCATCGCGAGAGGAGCCGATGATGGCGCGCGCGGCTGCATATAACTGTTCGCGATACTGCGCGACGAAATAATCCCACGCTTCGGCGTTGCCCGCGGCGCACGCCGCAGCCAACGCCAGATCTTCCAAGCGCAGCGATTTCAGATAGCGTTCGGTTTCCGCCGCGCCCGCAGAAACGCCGCGAAACTGGCGCTCGGCGCTGGCCTGCAGCGATTCCGTGAATTTCGCGGGATCAAGCCCCCATCGCGCCGCGCCTGATTGCGCGTGGAGGTCCGCCCCCAACGCGTCTGGAATGCGCACACGCACGCGATCGTCTCGATTTGGAGGCGCAGGCCGCGTCATAGAAATCGGTGGTCGTTCGCGCCGAGCTCCATCACTCGAATCCGTCGTTTCAATCCGTGAATCATAGCGCAGCGCAAAATCTGCTGTTCGTGTTCCACAGTTGCGGCCTCAGGAGTATGATGTGCCCGATGTGGGTTGCGCGAAACCGCCGCGGCCCGAATTTCGTCTTTTAGTAATGGGGCGGCGTTGCCGGAGCTTTTGTTCCGCGAGCCTCCGTTCCGCGTCGAGGTAGCGTTCATGTCCGAGAATTGTGAACTCGAGCCCAAGCCCGGCTGGTTGACCAGGCGCGAGCTGATCAAGGGTGTGATCGCCGCCGGCGCGGTTTCTTCCGCGGGCTACCTGTTCCGCGGCACGCTGCAGCGAGTCTTTGCGTCCGCGCCCGGCTCCGTCGAGCGCTTGATGGTCCTGAATGTGAATGGCCAGCAGCGCCCCGTCGACGTGATGAAGCAAGAGACGCTGGCGATGACGCTGCGCTACAAGCTCGGCCTCACCGGCACAAAAATTGGCTGCGATCGCGCCGAGTGCGGTTGCTGCACTGTGCTGATCGACGATGTGCCGCATTATTCCTGTTCCGTGCTCACGCACACCGTGCGCGGCAAAAAAATTCAAACCATTGAAGGACTAGCCGCGGCCGACGGCACGCTGCATCCCGTGCAGCAGGGCGTGGTGGATGAGCAAGGTTTCCAGTGCGCGTTTTGCATGTCCGGATTCATCATGGCCACGGTGGGATTCCTGAAAGTGAATCCGAATCCTTCGCGCGCGGAGCTGGCGCATGGCATTTCCGGCAATCTGTGCCGCTGTCAGGATTACGAAAAAATTCTGAACGCCTTTATGCGCGGTGCCGAGCTTTCGCGAGGTGCGACCAATGCCTGATTCCAGCGCGCCTGCCCCGATCGACACCAAAAAACTTTTGGTCACCGCCGATACTCCTCCCGACAAAACCAAAATCGTTGGGCAAAACTATGCGACGCCCGATTTGATCGCGAAAGTGACCGGAAAATCGAAATACGCCGAGGACTATCGCGCCGACGGCATGCTCTTCACCAAGCTGCTACTCAGTCCCTACGCCCACGCGCGCGTCACCGGCATTGACGCGAGCGAAGCCCTGCGCATGCCCGGCGTACGCGGCATGATTACCATGGACGACCTTCCCGCGCCGGCCGATTCGATCACCGACCTCGGGGTAGTAATCAAAGCCAATCTCCGCGGCGAACGCGGCCTGGCGATGGAGCCCATCTATCAAGGCGAGCCGATTTTGGCTGTCGCCGCCGTTGACGAGCTCACCGCCGCGAACGCCATCGAAAAAATCAAGGTCACCTTCGAGCCGCTGCCATTCGTATTGGATCCGTTCGATAGCTTGCGCCCCGGCGGACCCAACGCGCGCACCGACGGCAACACTTGGATGCGTCCGCCCGCGCCTGCCGGCGCTCCTCACAATGCTCCTCCGCCGCCGCTCACCGTGATGGAAGTGAAATGGACCGACGAAGATTTCCAAGACTACGCCCAAGGCAAAATGCCCATGGGAAAGCCGACCGATCAATGGACTTACGGAGACCTGGACGCGGGATTTGCGAACGCGAGGCTGGTGCTCGATGAATCGTTCGTCACGCCAGACACCAGCCATCAGTGCATGGAAACGCGCTCGGCGATGGCCTACTGGCAGGGCGGAAAACTTTTCCTCTACGGCGGCACGCAAAGCACCGCGCAAACTGTTCCGGCCATCGCGCGATGGATGAACATGAGTCCGGACGACGTCGTGCTGATCAGCGAATACACGGGCGGCGGATTCGGCAGCAAGGGAGCCGGGAACGTGCAGATGATTATCCCGGCCGTTCTCTCGCGCAAATGCAATGCGCCGGTGATGATGCGCGTCAGCCGCGAAGAGGAACACTATATCGGCAAGGCCCGGCCCAGCCTCACCGGCCGCATCAAAGCGGGCTTCGCGAAAGATGGGCGCATCACGGCGATCGATATGTATGTGGTTTGCGACAACGGCCCTTACGATCAAGTGGGCGACGCCGGAATGTCCGGACGAATCGTTTCGCTGCTCTATCAGCCGCCGGCCATGCGCTGGCGCGGAATTTCCGTGCTGACCAACACACCGACGCGCGGCGCGCAAAGCTCGCCCGGCGGCATGCAGGGAATCACTTTGATGGAGCCGATCATGGCCAAAGCGTCGCGCCAGATGGGCATCGATCAGGTCGCCATCCATCGGATCAACGCCCCGGAAGGCAAAGCCGAATTTGGCCCCGCGCCTCCGAATGGCAAGCGCTCGTATCCCACGAGCTGCTTCCTTAAAGACGCTTTCGATCGCGGCGCTGAACTTTTCAAATGGAATGATCGCAAAGCGGCGGGCGGGAAACGCAACGGCACAAAGGTCCGCGGCCTGGGAGTCTCCAGCAGCACCTTCGTCGCCGGCTCCAAAGGTTATGACGGCCTCTTCGTGATCAAACCCGATGGCCAGATGTACATCCAGACGGGCATCGGCAATCTCGGCACGGAAAATTTCAGCGACGCACAACGCGTGGCCGCCGAAATTGTCGGCGTGCCGTGGGAAAAGGTGCAGCTCACTTGGGGAAATACTTCCAAGAATCTGCCGTGGAGCTGCCAATCCGGCGGCAGCCAGACTACCCACGCCATGACCCGCGCCGCTTACGCCACCGGCATGGACGCCAAAGCGAAATTGCAGCAGATCGCCGCCAAGGACCTCGGGGGACGGCCCGAAGAATACGAAGTCGCGAACGAACGCGTTTTTCGCAAGGGCGGCGGCCCCGGCATGTCGCTGGCGCATGCCGCGCAGCGCGCCATCGCGCTCGGCGGCGTTTACGACGGCCACACGCTGCCGCCAGACATCAACAAAATGACCGTCTCTGCCGCGACAGCTCTCGCCGGCCAAGGCCTCATGGGCGTGGCGCGCGATAACTATGGACAGGACGGCCAGGCCTTTTCATTCGTCGCTAGCTTTGCTGAGGTCGAAGTCGATGTCGAAACCGGCGCGTACGAAATCGTGGATTTCCTGGCCGTGGCCGACGTTGGCACGGTGATTCACCCTAAGGCGCTAAGTGGCCAGATTCTCGGGCGTTCGATGCTGGGTATCGGCCATGCCGTCGGCCAGAAGTGGGTTTACGACAAGCATCTCGGCTGGGCCATGGCCAAACGCTTCTACCAAAATAATCCTCCCACAATCTTGAATGCGCCGTCGAACATGAATTGGGCCGCGCTGAATATTCCCGATCCGGAAACTCCCGTCGGCGCGCGCGGTATCGGCGAACCGCCGGTCGGCGGCGGCTGCTGCTCTGTGCTCGCCGCGATTTCCGACGCGCTTGGCGATGATATTTTCCGCCGTGCGCCGGTCACGTCCGACATGATTTTGACGTCATTGGAAGCCGGCAAACCCGTGACGGAGCCGCTCGAGGCGCACGTTTAGCCGCGAGAGATTAGGAGGAGGCCGCAAATGGCTGTAATTCGCGACGTCATGCCCGATTTCGAGCTCTTCCAGCCGGCGTCCACGGACGACGCCGTGACGCTGCTTGCCGATTACGGCGAAGACGCGTGGGTTCTGGCCGGCGGCCTCGATACTTTCGATTGGCTGAAGGATCGCATTAAGCGCCCCAAGGTGCTCGTCGATCTCAGCCAAATCTCTGAGCTGCACGGCGTGAATGAAACCGCCGATGGCCTGGAAATCGGCGCGATGACCACGTTGACGGAAGTTGTCCGCCATCCCACCGTGATTTCCAAATTCAAATTGCTCGCTGATGCCGCCGAATCCGCGGCCTCGCCGCAAATCCGCAATCAAGGCACAATCGGCGGTAACGTCTCGCAGGACGCGCGCTGCTGGTATTACCGTAGCGGCTTTCCCTGCTATCGCGCCGGCGGAAATATCTGCTATGCGGATACGCCGGTGGGAATGAATCGCGAGCACGCGATTCTGGGCGCGGATCGCTGCGTCGCCGTCAGCCCTTCGGATTCGGCGCCCGCCATGGTCGCGCTCGAAGCGCAAATGGTGATTCGCAGTTCGCGCGGCGAACGCGTGCTCGACGCGGAAAATTACTTCACGAATCCCGGCATCGATATCACGCGTATGACCGTGCTCAAACCCGGCGAACTGCTCACCAGCATCCGCATTCCCAACACCTGGGCCAATACTGATTTCTACTTCGAGAAAGTTCGCGATCGCCCCGTATGGAATTTTCCGCTGGTCAACGTCGCCTCCGCAAAAGTGGTAAGCGGCGGCACGATCCAGCGCATCCGCATCGTCGTCAACGGCGTCGCCGCGCATCCCTGGCATCTCGCGCAAGTAGAGGCCGCCATCACCGGCATGCCCGCAAACGAAGCGACCGCTGACCTGGCCGGAAACATGGCCATCCAGGGTGCCGTGCCGCTGCGCTTCAATGGCTACAAGCTCCCGCTGATGCGCAATCTCGTAAAGCGCGCGATCCGCGGCACCATGGAGGCCTAAGTGAATCCGATTCAATGGGCCACAAGTCCCTGGGGACAGCGCGTCCCGATTCACATCGCCTGGTATCTGATTTGGGTCGCTGCCATCGCCGGTCTCGCGTTCCTGATTTTCCACGCGATTTGGATTCGCTATTTCGCCAAGCCCGAAGAATTCGCGACCACGGCGCCTGGCTCAGGCCCGCGCTACGCGATTCCCGAAAAAATCCAAAGACACTCTCTCGCCGCGCGCCTGTTTCACTGGGTCATGGCCGCGGCCATGCTCGTCCTGCTTTTCACCGCGTTCCTCCCGAAGGTCGGCGTGCGATTTTCCTGGGTCACCTATCACTGGATCGCGGGACTGGTCCTGATCGCTTCGATCATCTTCCACATCTTCCATGCAACCTTCGCCATGGATTTCTGGTCAATCTGGCCCGATAAGATCGATCTGGTCGACGCCAAAAATCGCGCGCTGATCATGCTCGGCAAATCTGCGCCGTTGCCGCGCCGATTCGCCAAATATCCGTTCGAGAACAAGATGTACCACCTCGCAATCGTGTTTGCCGGGCTCGCGGTTGCCTGCACCGGCGGCTTCATGCTCTTCCGCATCCACACACCTTTTCTCACGCGCAATCCATACCTCTTCAGCGATATGACTTGGGGAATGATGTATGTCTTGCACGGTCTCGCCGGCGTGGGTTTGATCACGCTCATCACCGTGCACATTTATTTCGCGCTGCGCCCTGAAAAACTCGTCATCACTAAATCCATGATCTTCGGCACCATGGACCGCGAACATTTTCTCGAGCAGCACGATCCCGCGCGCTGGGACGTCTCGGAAAAGCCTCCTTCGCCTCCCGCGCCGGCCACGCTGGAATCTCCGCTGATTGATCCCGAACGCGGCACCGTCTGATATGGCGCTCGAAGATCTGCTGGAGCGCTGCGACGCCATCGAAGAATGCTACGAATTCATGCTGGCCTACGCAGCGCAGGGATTGACGCGCGATTCCGGCAGCTCCTCCGGAGATCAGCTGCGCCAACTTCTCGGCCGCGCCGTAAATGCGCTTGCGGGTTTGCCCGGCGCCTATCGCGCCGCCATCACGCAAGCCGCCTTGCAACCTGCGCAGCGCCACGCGGCATTCCTCGCCGTGCTCGAACGCGATTGCAATGACGCTCTCGCCGCGATGGAACTGGTCGCGGCGCAGCCCGCCATTAGCTCGCAGCTTATCGATAATCTGAACGCCTCAATCCATCTCCGCGCTTTGCTCACGGATCTTTTCCTTCTCGACGAAATTGCCAAACTGCATCAATCCCCCGCGGATCGCGCCATATCAGCCGAGCCCTGACCGTCCGGAATGAAGATTCTTCTCGTCGCTTGCGCTTTCGTCTGTGTTGTAATGATGGGCGCGTGCCAGCCCGCGATCGAACCCGCGCCGCAACCGGCCGCCATCGGATGGAGTCCCGTCGCATCATGGTCCGGCCACGCGAATTATCAGACGGATTCGTTCGAGATCGGCTCCGGCCAGTGGCGCATCAAGTGGCAAGCCACCGCGCAGCAATCCTCGGCGCCGGCGAGTTTTCGGGTCATCGTGCATAGCTCTGTCAGCGGCCGCTTCGTCTCGATCGCAGTGGATCATCCCGGCGCGGGCAGCGGCATCGCGTACGTCACCGAGGATCCGCGCGAATTTTTTCTGGTCGTCGAATCCAGCGGAGTGGATTGGAAAATCGCGGTGGAGGAAGGCAACGTTGCGCAGTAACAAAATTAATTTTCTGAGCCGCGCGCGCTAACGGAAGCTCTCGCCCAGCCATGTACACCTGCCGCCAATGCGAAGAAGAAATCAATCAAGGCACGGAAATCTGCCCGCATTGCGGCGCTGATCTCACCATCGCGCCCGAAAGCGAAGTTCCCGCCAAGCCGCCTCCCACGCGCCGCAAACGCGTCATCCGCTGGACGATTTTCCTGACGATTCTGCTCGGTTCGTTGTGGGGTTTTCTGTGGTTCGTGATGGCCCCGCGCAGCGGCAAGCCCACGCTGCAAGCCGAATCGCAAGCCCTCGATTCGCTCACGCAAGTGCAAGCGGCGCTCGCGTCATACGCGCAAGCCATGTCCGGCGCGTATCCGAACACGCTCGATCCGCTCGGCCCCGCGGTGCGCGTGGCCGCGCAAAACGCGCAAAGTTTTGGCTACCAGATGCAGTACACGCCCGGCCTGCCCTCGGCCGACGGCGCAATCCGCAGCTACGCGCTTGCGGCCACAGCCGGCAATCACGGCTATCGCAGCTTCTACACCGACGAATCCGGCGCGCTGCACGTCACACGTGAAGAGCGTGCCGCCACGTCATCCGATCCCACGCTAGCCGTCGCGCACTAGCCCGCCACGGCAAGCGTCCAGCACACACACGTTGGCCCGCTATCGAGAGCCGATGCTATACTTCGCTTGGCAGCCCGCTCGTCAATTTTACAATCTCGGCCACCGTCTCCGCGGAGAGGTGCTGGAGTGGCCGAACAGGGCTGCCTGCTAAGCAGTTACACCCCAAAAGGGTGTCGGGGGTTCGAATCCCCCCCTCTCCGCCATTTTTCGCTATCCCCCATATCTCCATTTACTTCCGTCAAGCAAAATTGGCGGGCTAATGTTCAGGCTACTATTTTCGCTTGAGTGTGTTCGTAGCCCGATTCAGTAGCCCGTGGGGTTAAGTGGCGTGTTTAGTGGCGCGCGCTGAGAGTGACCCGCTCAAACCCCCCGTTTGTAAAGACATGTCCACACCAGCAGGATCGTTCACTTTTGCTAGTCTCGTGCCGCGGACAGCTGAGCGAGATCTGAGCACTTCTCTCCTAGCGTGAAATCATCGGTGTGGCATTCATGTGCCAGCTTCAAGTGAAGCGCGGTTGGCACGCGGGAGGTGAGCCGTGGTGCTGATCCTTGACGTTTTGCTACCATTCCACCAAATCCATTTCTCCTTTGGAACGCGCACATTCCTGACAAGCGAGAACCCGATTATGGATTCCAAGGGCCCTCCCACCGACGATAGAACAATCTGCGAGGGAATGGTTTTAGCAGTTTGAGCTCCGCAATATGCGCATAATCCTGGCTGGCTCGGAAGACGTTGAAGCTCGCGAGCATAATCTGACATTCTGAGCGAGCGCCCGGCGATCAGCGCTGCCGTAACGGAGGTGCAGGGGTATCTCGCCACCCTCGGAGAAAAGGACTCGTCGCCCGCCCGTGCCGTGCGCTAGGATTCAGGACACAACGGCTCCGACATGAAACCCCGAAGCGATCCGGTGGGAGAAATTCTCGAGAGCCGCTCCCTCGATAAAAAGCATTGCATCCTGTGTGGCATCAAACTAGGCGCGAAAAATCGCTCGAGGGAGCACATCTTCCCAAAATTTCTCTTGCGCGCCCTCAACTTGTGGGAACAGAAGCTCACACTCTTAAACGGCACGACACTGCCTTATCGAAGGGTTGTAATACCCTGCTGCCGCCGCTGCAACAATCAGCACATCGGCCGCTTGGACAGAACAATGGCTCAGAAAATGCGGGCCGGTTACACAAAGTTTAAGAATATTAATGAGCCGCTGATGTTCCAGTGGCTCTCAAGGATCCTCTATAGCATTCTCTACCTGGAGTTGATAACGCCGCGAGATCCACGATTTAGTAGAAGAAAGATTCTAAAGAAAGATTTTTTTCGGACCCTAGAGACAGCGTTTCTATTCCTGAGCTCGGTCAGGGTAAAGACTCACTTTCATAAGCCCTTTCCCTGGTCATTGTTCATTTTTAAAACGCAGCAGAGTGCAGACGTCAGGCGAAACTTTGACTTCGCAGACAACCCACTTTCTCTCACCATAGCGCTTCGCGCGAACGACATTGGCGTCGTGGCAGCTCTGCAGGACAACGGTGCCGTCAAGGCGCTGGGGGAGGGGGCACTCGGCATCCGCGACACGAAGAAGCTGGCCCTGCATCCGATACAGTTCAGCGAAGTCACAGCAAGAATATTCTATGCAGCCGGCCTGATTAATCGGGTCCCAAAATACATGACCGTTTCCTCGCCCGACGGCAAGATGAACGTAGTTGCATTGCCGTTACAAGGATTGTCGTCGACGCCCGTTTTCAACGCTTGGAGGGACGAGGAGTACGCCCGTCTGTTGAGCCGAACCTGTCGCATACCGTATGAGCAGCTCTATCATCCTGGCCGTGGGGTTCTAACCTTTCTGCGGGACGAGAGCGGACGTCCGAAATACATTCCCGTCGACGACGCGTGAACGCATCAGCACCCCCATATATCGGTGCGCCTCAAGCGGACACAGAACGCGTCCCGAAGGAACAACGCCATGAAAGCGGCGGTAGCGGCGGCGAGGGGCGGGCAGCGGGCGAAAATGAAAAATCCCTTGCGGACGGAGGGGTTTGTGCCAAGCTCATGCGAGAGATTAGCACGATTGACTACTCTTTTTTAATAGGTAGTTGTAGGTTAATATTCGAATATGAGTGTTCGAATGCGTGGCGAGAATTTTGGCGTCGATGCAGGGGTTGCGTGGGTCGGTGCTCTATGTGCTCTTGGTGTAGTTGCGTGGGACGTCTGACGGCACAAACGATTCCGCGGCATGTTCCGATTGTGGGGTCCAGAGATAGCAAAAGCTTGTTTCCTTAACGTCTCCCTGGCTTACGGTCGTTCGGTACTCCACCACGCCGTACGCAATCCAGATGACTTCTTTATCGGAGATCTTTCTCTGCTGTCCGGGAGATACGGAGGAGCGTGTATAGCGACTCACGGAGGAGCCGGGGCCGATGCTCAATCCGTTGGGATAGTGCTCAGTAGCTTGTATTGGTCCGACCTGTTCGATGTCCGGTTTCTCGGGGAGGTCGGCGAGGCTGTGTAATGGATGGAATCGAGCGCCCAAACGAGTGACAAAGGCAACCGTGCGGCCGGTGTTTCTGACGTGCCAGTCAAACATAAAGCCCATCGTGATTTGGTTACCCTCGGATTTTTGCGACGTTCTCGGGGGATCCGCTTTGACGATAAGCCACGCCCGCTCGCTATCCACCATGATGTCCGCTTGTTTCTTTATCGCGCTCAAGGTTTTCAGGGCGGCCCAAGTGCCAAGTATTCCGACGATGACCAACGGCCACGTTGCCACGAGCGCATCAAGTAGGCGCTGGTACAACGTATCGAGCGGCTTTCGTTCCGGACTGTCTCGGTCTGGGGCTGATCTCGGTTGGGATCGTTGGGCCGGGTCAAAAGGTAGCAGCAGTGCCAACGGGGCTTGGTCTTGCGTTCCTCTGTCCAAATATTCCGGAGGTTCCGCGTGCACTCTGGAGAATGGTTTCCCAATCGTCAGAGTCAGCATCACTACGGCGAGCCATCTGCTCATTTCTACGGTACTTTAACATTGCTAGGGCGCGACTTGATACGAGTTGAAAGGGGCGCATCGTCGGCCCGCCCACTGCTTACTCAATAGATGGGCTTGCCTCCCGCCTCGCTTCAAATCGTCTGTGGCTGTTGGCTCCGGTATAATACCTTGGCAATGAACGGTAACGTACTGGGCGGAGTTCTCCAAATTCTGGAGGGCTACAAGCATGACCACTGCGACCTGCCGGAGGCAGTGCGCCTGCTCACATCCATTTTTCAAAAGGTGCCGGTGGGCGAGCAGCACCAGTTTTTCGACGTGTTTCAATCTCAGATATTCTCGGAGCCCCTCCCGAGTCCCCAGCTCAGTCGGACTGTCCATGCTCCGATCATCCGGGCTTGGGCCACCTTTGGACCAGCGGACTGGCTTCCCGGACTCGTGTTCGCACTTCTGCGATACGACGGCGATAACGCGGCGCAAGAATCGTGGGCGCTCGGCGTTGCGGCCGAATTCGTGTATTCGCTCTACGCGAATCGTGACAGGTTTTCTTCGGTCGCCTTGAATGTGATTAGCGCGCAGTGCGGAATTTGCACCTACCCGGAGAAATCCGTCGCGCTCACGGGCGTTCGCTTCCCGAGCTCGGTCGTTGAAGCCACGACGCGGCTCTCGCAGACGGCGGACAAGATTAGGTTCGAGCGCTTCACGGAGCCGCTCAGGACCCCGCAGTTCTCGCTGTCCGCGGAGGACGGCCCCAAGTCTTCTCGCCCCTCGATCTCAAAATCAAGATCATACGGCTCATCGCTCAGAGCGGTCCCAGACCCGTCAACAAGTACAACCTTCTGGGGCGCCCGTCTGCAAAGGGAGAGTTGGAAATGGCGCTGGGCGCGCCTCTAAGCGACATCGAAAGAGATTTCGCCTACCGATCATTCGACGAGCTGAAGGAGAGCGGGCACATAAGACCGACCTATGAGGATCTCGTTAAGCCGGAGGAGTGGGTCGTCGCCACCGGGTCGGGTCGTCGGGCCGCCGATACGGGTGCGCTGGACGCTCTTGACGATGCTCTCCTCAGAATAGCCCCGCATCTGCTGACACTCCGGGGAGGTGCGTGGGCCGCCTTGCGGCGTGGGGACCCGCACTCGCTCGGACAGGCGGCACACTCCGCCCGTGAGCTGGTCGACCAAACGCTTAAGATCGGCGCGCCCGACGAAGAGGTAAAGGGCCGCCCCTGGTACAGTCCGGAGGCGAATAGTAGTTCGGGAATCACGCGGCGGATGCGGCTGAGATTTCTAGTCGAGTCGTACGGCGGCGAGTTATCCGAGACCGACCTTAAGGCATCGGAATGCGCGTTCGATTTTCTCCTCGCGGTCAACGAGAAGCTTCTTGCATTCTCACATTCTCGGGGTGAGCCAAACGAAAAAGAGGTTGAGGGCGCGATCGTGTCCGCGGAAATCGCTCTGAGCAGCGTTTTAACTTCGTTCCGACGATCCAAGGGAGCGGCAAGCGGGGGAGGCGGCCGTGTTGCATAGCTGCAGCCTGGCGCCGAGACGGAGGTTCGCCGTGCAATGACTACATCGAGCGTAGTCCAGTTGTCGCGGGATCAGTACCGGCGTTTGGTAGAGGATTGGTCTTCTTGGCAGAAGGTGTGCGCGCTATACGGTGAGGAAGTAAGGGATACTCCGCTCGAGATAACTCAAAACGACTACGATTCCAGATATCTACGAAGGGTGGTAGTTACGTTTCTTGAGCCATCGGCTGATGTCGTCGAAGCTAACCCCAACGCCCAATATTTAGGATTCGATTGGTAATACACGCTGAATGACGGAACGACCTTCAATATGCCATAGACACGCATTTCCTGAAACCTAGAACGAACCGAGAAGTCTTGCACACGACGGTTACACGATTGACACTCCGAATCGTGATCTTCCTCTTCCCCTCCTCTCCGAGTCCTATTAACCGTCTCGGCCTTTGAC
>Ga0302326_10010160_pt1 | contig 20409 bp, 10 predicted proteins | sample Palsa_T0_3_FD_202264 | JGI IMG/M metagenome (GOLD analysis project Ga0302326, IMG submission 202264) | Peat permafrost microbial communities from Stordalen Mire near Abisko, Sweden - Palsa_T0_3 | ecosystem: Environmental > Terrestrial > Soil > Palsa > Peat permafrost | place: Sweden: Abisko...
ATATCTGCAAAGCCATTCGCAAAGACCCGGATCTTTCCGCCGTGCCGATTATCTTCCTCACCGCCCGCGCGTCCGAAACCGACCGCATCGTGGGCCTCGAGCTCGGCGCCAACGATTATGTGGTGAAGCCCTTCTTCGTGCGCGAATTGATCGCCCGCATCAAGTTGCAATTCCGCAATCAGACCGCCCCCGCGCGCGTCATGGAATCCGACGGCCTCGAGCTCGATACCACCAGCCGCCGCGTCCGTTTGCATGGAACCGTGCTGGCCCTCACCGCCACCGAGTTCCGCCTTCTCGAATTCCTGATGACCCGTCCCGGAGTAGTCTTCAGCCGCGAGCAGCTGCTCAACTCCGTCTGGGGTAAGGATCGCGCCATCACCGACCGCGCCGTGGATGTCTACGTGCTGCGCCTCCGTCAAAAGATCGAGATAGACCCCACCAGCCCGGTGCTGATCCACTCAGTTCGAGGATTCGGTTATACCTTCGAACCGCGCCGCGTCATGGCTGGAGCTTAGCGGCATTCGGCCGAGCCTTTGTAGCGCCGGCGGTCTTGCCGCCGGTTCTTTGAATTCCGCAGCAGGTGAATCACCACCTCGCCTTGCTCGTCCTGTGTAACCGCTCAGTCGTGGCGCACGCACTAATGCGTGCAGCGTTCACACTCGTGTGAACGCGCTTCGAAGCGAGCGCCCCCGTCCACATGAAGCCGGCGGCCGCGAACGGCAAACCCATCCCCTCCACACGCGTCTTCATCAACCAGACGCTGCCCGCCTACTGCACGTAAATCATCGCCTGCTGCGACGCCGTAGTCTTCTGACCGATGGTCAGCACCACCGGCTGCGGCCCCGATCCGATGCCCGCCGGCAACAGCGCATTGACCTGAAGAACGCCCCACACCTGGTAAGGCGCCACCCCCGCGTAGAGCAAGGTCACCGGCAGCCCACCAATCGTCAGCGAAACCTCGCTTAGGGGCAGCAATTGCGCATATATGCTAACCGACCCGTCCAACGTGTCGCCTGGGCTGGCCTGAGGCACGTTATTCCAAATGCCGCCCGAGTTAGCAAACATCACGACAATCGACCCAGGCGCCGCCGGCTCCTCCGCAGTATTCGCACTACAGCCCTGCGCGCCGCAGTTCAGGATGCCCGGCTGCCCGGTTCCATTCTGCGCCGTGGCGAAGAGCGCGAGCGAATTGTCCACTTCCGGCACGGAGAAGGCCGCCGTCGATGAAACCATCCTTCAGGTAAGGCAGCTGGCGACTGACCTGCGGCCGGTTATTCTCGACTTCGGATTGCAGGCCGCCATCGAGTGGCAAGCCCACGAGTTTCAGACCCGATCGGGTATCGCGTGTGTGGTCGATGCTTCCGCCGAGCCAGGGTTCCTCAGCCCCAAGCAGGAGACCGGCGTTTTCCGCGTATTTCAAGAGAGCCTGACCAACATCGCACGCCACGCCGGCGCCTCATTGGTCAAGGTGACGCTGCGGCAAAGCCCGAATGGATTCCATCTGGATGTAGCAGCCAATGGCCCCGGCACGCCGGAAAGCTGGACCTCGGTTCGAGTAGGAATTTCCCCCAGTCACCAATCTTAAACTATTTCTTCCCCCTCTTTACAACAACTTCCAGCCATCGCCTCCAGTAGCCGCATAACCATCCCCTACCCTGAAGTCAGATGACCCCCGCTCTCAGAATCCGCGTCTCACCTGCCAACAGAAAGAATCCCGATCATGCAAAAAGCATGTTTTACCATTCGAATCTAATCCCAGTTTCGAACACTCCGTCCCACCCTTATGCCAGCCCAAAAGCCACCCGATTCCCATCCGTGTTTATCGGTGTTCATCGGTGGCTAAATTCTATGTCCCATGCAATCAATACTCCCTCAACCCCAGTCCCCAGCCCACCCCTGTCACGCAAAACGAACCCAATCCCAAATTCGGACACCGGAATTCCGCCCCTCAGGGTCGCCCGGCCCAAGTCCGCGCTCCACCGCCGCGCCCCCGTCTCAACTTCCCGCCCGCCAACCAGCTATAATCGTCCGTTATGGCGCTGCGGTTGTTGGGGTGCTTCCTGGGACTTTGCAGCAGCTGCGCACTGGCCCAAACTACCTACGCGGTTGGTGGCGGATTGACGGCCGATATTCAGGCCACCTTCGTCACGGCCTACAACCGCGGAATTTTCGCGTCGCTGGTCACCGTTCCGCAGGGCGACGTATCCACCTATGGGCCAAGCGGCCTGATTCAACTCTTCACCGGCGCGGCCGATAAGACCCAGACCTTTGCCCTCATCAAGCCCGATTCCACGACCACGTCCAATGTCCAGCAGATGTGGTGGTCTGTTTACTCCGTCGTCGGACCGCAGTCCATCGCCAGCATTGGCTTCCCCACGGCGGATACGGCGGAGTGTCCCACGCTGGTCTCCCCGGTCGCATCGGGCAACACCTGCCAATGGCAGCCGTTCACTCTGGATTACGCTGTGTTTGTCTATACCCAGAACCTTCCGGTTGGCCCGCTCACGTTTATCCAAGATCCTTTCTTTACGCCGTGGAGCGCGTTAGGAATCTCCGTATTAGGCCCCGCCGTTTCCATGGTCCAGCAGGTTTCCACACAGTACCAATCGGCCGCCCTGCGCCAGCAATTCGATCAGGGCGCGATCTATGACCTCTCCGCCGGCCCCGCTGCAACCCAGGTGCTGGCTGTGAAAGGGCCGATTTATACCACTTACCTGGCGAACGGCGGTGATTCCGGCGCCCTGGGCCTCCCTCTTACCGCGGAGCAGGTTCTCGCCAACGGGGTTCACCTGCAGGCGTTCGATCGCGGCGCCATCGAATACACCCCGCCGGCCACCGTTGGCTCTGTGTTGCCGCCAGTCGCGTCGGTCGCGGTCTCGGCCGGCGCTTCCATCCAAATGTACCCGGGCGAGACATTAGCCACGCAGGCTACTCTAACTGCGGCGAACGGCGCCGCGCTGACCAGCCTGCCCGTCTTCTGGACTTCGTCGAATACGGCGGTAGTACAGATTCAGGGCAGCGGCGCATCGGTTAAATTGCTGGCGCTCACCTATGGAACCGCCACGGTTACGGCTACCGCGGAAGGCCAGAGCAACCCGCCCTTGAGCGTTTCGGTCACCGCGTCTTTCTGTTGTCAGATTGGCCAGGGCGCGCCGACCCTCGCGATTAAGCAGGCAATTGAGGACGCCGTGACCGGCAACGGGCTCGCACTGCAAGCCTCCTCCGGCGTGGCCCGCGAAGGCAACGGTTACGTGCAGCAACTGGTAAGCGGCGGATCGCCAGGCACGCCCTATCTGGTTGCGGTGGCGGATAGCACCGGGGCCGGTTACATCGTTAGCGGCGCGATTCTTACCGAATACCTGCAGCTTGGCGGACCCACCGGATCGCTAGGCTATCCGCTCGGCAACGCGACCGCCGGCGGACGGCAAACGTTTCAGAACGGCGCCCTGGCAGGCAATCCGCTGCAAGTGGTCACAGCCCCAATCCTCGCCGCCTGGCAGAACCTGGGGTATGAAACCGGCGCGGCCGGGTCGCCAACTTCCGCCGTCGCCGCGTTCCTGACCTTCCGCGGAACTACCGGGCTGATGCAGACGTTTCAAAATGGGCCGATTCTGGCGGCAACCGTGGGTTCGCTTTCCGGGCAAGGCTTCTTCGTTACGGGCCCGATCCTGGCCACCTATACCGCCGCCGGCGGACCTGGCGGAAACCTCGGCGCTCCCATCGGTGCGCAGACGACCGTGAACGGCCTGATCCAGCAGAATTTCGAGGGCGGGTACATCGCTTACGCGCCGGGCGCTAGCAAAGCCACCGAATACGACACGCCGCGTCAACCGCAGATCACCGCCACGCCGTCCGCGGTGCGCGCCGGCACTTCGGTTCACCTGGTGATCGGCGGGTTCACTAATGGCGCCACCGTGCTGGTCACTCAAACCGGACAAGCGAATTTTCTGGTGACCACGCCTAGCGGGTCTTATACCTTCGATACATTCCTGCCCGCCGCAACCGCAGCCGGCGCAATTACCGTCAAAGCCACTGACACCAACAGCGCCGCCACCGCCCAAGCCACTTACACGGTCTATGACCTATCCACCGATTTGATGACTATCTCTGTAGTCAGCGGCGATCAGCAAACCGGCGCGCCCGGCGCCACGCTGTCTCAACCGTTGGTGGTGGTGCTGAACGATCAGGATGGCAACCCCGTGGCCGGGCAAAGCGTAGCCTTCACCGCTTCGCCCGGCGCGCTGGCGCTGCCCGCGACCGTCGTTACCGGCGCGAACGGTACTGCCAGCGCCACTCTGCAAATGCCCGCCTCGGCGGGAATCGCGCTGGTCACCGCGCAGACCGCCGGGCACTTCGTCACCTTCAGCGCAAAATCGGCGGCGTCCTCGCTCGGCAACTTCCCTGCCCTGTCGCAAGCCGTGAGCGGGACCCTCGGCAAAGGCAGCGACGCCATTCAGGACAAGGGCGCGCTGCTCACCTCGGTGGCATCGATTGTGAACTACTATCAGTCGCTGGGCGACCTGCCCCAAACCAACGGCCTGGCCACGCCGGTAACCCTGAATCAGTTTCTGACTTCCTATTGCACCGCCGATACCATGGGCAATCAGATCTGCGATGGATTCGTTTCGCTGGGTAGCAGCGCCGAGCAGACAGTCAATCTATGGCGCGTAGGTGCCTTCGTTTCCAATTACTTGACCGTGCAAATCGAACCGGCTGCTTTAACTACCGTTGCCGATCTGGTGGCTTCCGGCTCACCCGTTTTGGTGGCGCTCTCGTTGGGTAACCTCGGTTCGCACTTTGTGGTGGCGTTCGGTATCAATGCCGACGGAAGCTTGCAGATCGCCGATCCGAATCCCGCATTCGCCCAGACTAATCTCAACGCCTATTTGAACGGCTTCAGCGCCGCCGGACAGACCGTTACGGGCACGGTAACCGGCGCCGTGCTGCTATCGCCGCAGACGCCGGCCTCGCCCGGGTTCGTCGTGGCTGCGAATGCGCCGGTGACCTTAACCTCCGCCGCCGGCTCCTGCCCCACGCTGCAATTTCCCGGCGTCGCCGCCGTGGCCGGAACAACCCCGCCATCGGCGCCGGGGACGCTGAACTTCGGCGCGTGCAACGGCGCCGCCAGCGTGTATGAACTGGATGCCGGACCCGGAGCTTACAACCTGATCTTTACCGATCTGTCGCCGAACGGCGCTCGCACGTTTGCATCGGGTCCGCCGCCGGCATCTTATGAAATCGCCAGCACCGGCCAGCACTTCACCTTTTCGCCGCTGGCCAGTCTAGTGTCTGAAAGCGTGGTCAACGCCGCCAGTTATACCACTGCGATCGCTCCCGGCGGTCTCATCTCCATTTTCGGCGCGGGCCTGGCCGCATCCACCGTGCAAATCAACGGACAAGCGGCCAAAGTGGTGGCATCCACTCCGTTCCAGGTAAACGCGCAAGTTCCTTATGGCGTTGCCACCGGAACGGCGCAACTCACCCTCAATTCGTCGAACGGCAGCGCCCAGCAACAGTTCGCCATCGGCAGCGTGGCGCCGGCCATCTTCTCTATCTCGGCGGTACAAGCGGCCATTACCAATCTGGATAACAGCTTGAACACGCCAGCAAACCCCGCCAAGCGCGGCAGCTATCTGATTATTTATGCCACCGGCTTCGGAGCCGTATCCGCGGCGGCCACTGCGGCCACGCCCCTCAGCGTCGTGATCGGCGGTTTGACAATTCCCGCAGCCTATGCGGGCACAAGCTCAGGAGGAACCGGGCTTAATCAGGCGAATGTGCTACTGCCTGCCACCATGCCTCCCGGTCTCGCGCTGCCGTTATATCTGATCCAAGGCGGAGTAGTGAGTAACACAGTGACAGTGGCAATCCAGTGACGGGCGCCTACTGCACCAGCAGCACCGGTCTTTGCCAGAACGCGGCCTTGTTGCCGGCCGGATCGAGCACCGTTACCTGGCAGTTATACTTGCCCGGCGAAAGCTTGTTCAAGGGAAATTGGAATCGCACCGGTATGGTCTTCAGCTTATTGGCCATGGCATCGGTTAACGAAAGCGGCGCGGTCTCGAACGCTTTCTGGTCTCCCCGATAGAAGGTGACGAACGCTACCAGCGGCGTCACTGTGGCCGCGCCCGGCTCGTATGCTTGCAGATAGACGTACATGTCGCGGCTCCGGCTGAACACGTCGGTTACGCTCGGAATCAGCTTGATTCCATCCTCCACCAGCGGACTCACGGTTGGTTGTTTCTGTTTCGCGTTCATCAGCGCGTCGCGCACATCCAGGCGCTGGCCGCTCAATACTACCGAGCTGATGGGAACGCGCTTCTGTTCCTTGGCCAGGTTGGGTATGACGAACTTCCGCATGTAAGTACCGATGCGCCCGGTTTCGTCGTCGCGCGCCAGGAACTTGATGGTGTAACTGCCCGGAAGCAGCGTCAGCACCGTATCGTATTGGATCGGCTGCTTGGCCAGTTGCGCCGCGGTCTCGTCCGTCAGCTTGATGTTATAGGTGTCGCGGACGTTAGTAACGGTACTGCCGTATTCGTCCTTCACTTCGCCGATGAACTCGATCACGGTGTGTTCGTAACCGCCGCGCTTGGCCAACGCCAGTTCGCTGCCGGGGATCTTGGCCGCAATCGGAATGGTGTACTCAGCCGAATTCATTTCGAAGAAATTCACTTCCATCTGAATGGTGAGTTCGGTAATCGGGTCGCCCAGCATCAGCGCATCATGCAGCTGCATTTCCTTATCCGCCGATGTGAACTTACTGAACACCTTACCGCCGAAGTAACCCTGCCGGTAATTCACCTTGGCGCTGGGGTCGCCATTGTAAGTGATCTTGATGCGGCGGAACTTGCCATCGAGCTTCGTATTGGTCGAGTAATATCCAAGAATATAGTAATCGCCGATGGATTGTTCAGCTTCGATGATTCCCTGCGCCAGGTCGTTGTTATCGAGCAGCGCCTTGCCACCGGTATCGGTCGCGAGCGCATACATCGTGTCCTGCGACTTCGAGATGTTAGTGATTCCGGCCATCGCCGAGCCGCCGGTATACATGGCGTTTCCGCCCGGTGACCCGTGACTGGCGTCGCCCATCGGCGGGGTCGCAATCAAGCCGCGCGCATCCACGGCGTAGAAGACCACATTCGCGCGGACGGCCGCGTTGGTGGTGGATTGGAATTGCGCCTGGTTATCCAGGCCGTTCAAATTCAGGCCGCTGGCGAAATAAACCAGCACCTTCTTCTCATTGAGGGCGCCCAACATATGTACCGCGGTCTGCAGCGCGGATAATTGCCGGTTGGTGTTGAAGATATTGAATTCGCTATCGTCTTCGGCGGAACTATCGTCGGCGGTCGCTTCATCGAAGCCCTGCGCATCGCCGATGAACAGCTTGTTGATCACTTTCAGCAGCTGATCGCGGTCGTCGGTAAAGTCCTGCAGGACGTGCACGCCGTCGGAGAACGACATTACCGCCATCAGATCGGGCCCCTGCATGTTCTTCGAGACGAACTTGATGGCCGCGGTCTCCGCGTTCAACTGGTCGGGAGGCGGCATGGCGCTCATGTCGAAATACAGCACCAGCAGCCGGCGATCGCGATACTTGAGATCGCCCGGCGTCTCGGTGGTGATTTGGACAGCGGTAACGGGATCGACCTTGACGGGGTCCACCTTGGCGCGGCCGGAATCGAGCGGCTTGGCGGCGGTAGCGGAGACCGGCGGGGGCGTTGCGGTATCGAGCAGCTTCTGCGCCTCGAGGAACTTAATGGTTTGCGGAACGCCATCCTCGGTGACGGTGAAATCCTTGGCCGTCAGTCCTTCGATGGGTTTGCCGTTCTTGTCGGTGACGCTGACATCCTCCACCACTAACTGCGACGTGGTTTCAAACTTGGCGCCGGTATCGGGCGCTGCTTGAGGCGACGGCGAGGGCGGCGGCTGCGTCTGCTGCTGGGCCAGCAGGCCGGCGCAAACCGCAACAATCGATAAAGGACGCCAGACATTGGTCCGCGAAAAATGAATTCCGAGCATCAAAACCTCCACCGTAATGTGGCTGCCACGGTGCGCATACTATTAGCTCCAGTGGGCACGCCGAACTGCGCGCTGCTGATAACGGGATTCCAATTGGTAAATACGACATGATTCAAAGTGTTGGTCGAATCGAATCGTAAGTCGAACTTGCCGAAGCTTCGCGCCAAAGAACCGCTCAGGGAGAACTGGCCAGGACCGGTAATCGAGTCTCGGCCGGCATTTCCCCACTGCCCGGATGGAGGCGCAATATAGGCCCCTGGATTCAAGGCCAGACCGCCTTGGGCGGCATAAACATTAAGTCCGGTGTATTCCGGCCGAAGTCCGAAGAAATTCGTCCCGGCGATTCTTAGAGCCTGATCGGTAGGCGTTTCAGGCAGGCCGCTGCCCACCGTGATATTGGTGAGAAGGGTCCAGCCTTTGAATGCGGCCCCGCGCCAGCCGCTCAGTAGCGTGCCGCCGTGCATGCCCATACCGCTGGTGTACTGCGCCGAAAAGGTGGCCAGATGCCGCTGATCGAACGGCGAAAGCGCACGCTCGGCGCTGAGGTCGAGCCAATTCTGAGCCACTACCGCGCTCGATCCTCTTCCGCCCAGACCCGCGTCATCGATCGATTTGGAAAAGGTGTATTGCGCGCTCGCGGTGATGCCATTGTGAAGCCGGCGGCGCAGTTGGACGTTGCCCGATTCGCGCGTGGAGTTTCCATTCGACGTGAAGTATTCGTATCCCGATGGACAGGTGGGACAAGGAGCCGTGGCCCCTGCCGGATAGGTGTTGGGGTAAAACGCCTGTGTTCCCCGCGTCCCTTTCTCGGCGAGATAGCCGGCATTGAGAATCAGGCCGCCGGGCAGGTCGCGCGCGATGCTGGCATTCCAGATTTGCACGTATCCGACCAGGAAATCCGGATTGATGGCAAACGTATTGGGCAGGCCTACCGGAGTGGCATCAAAGCCGTTGGCCAGCGTCAGCGGCGTGGCGGCGGAGTTGGCCACGGTGAAGCTTTTGGAGAACGGCGATTGGATCGACATCTGATTCGCGTAGGAATTGTACACCGTGGTGTTGTAATAGACGCCGTAAGAGGCGCGAACGATCACCGACGATCCGAAAAACGGCCGCCACGCGATGCCGAGGCGCGGCTGAAACGCGTGTTTATCGGGGCGAATGAGCGAATCCGGATACTTTTGGCCGGTAACCGCGCCTACCGGATTGTTTCCCAGGACCTGAGCATCGGCGGTATAGCCCGGCGCGATATCGAGATTCACCAGGCGCCCATACAATTCCGTGGGCGGCGAGCCATACTCCCAGCGCATGCTGGCGTTGACGGTCAGACCGGATACGATTTGCCAATTGTCGACCACGTAGGCGTCGTCGAAGTTGGACCTGAAGTATTTATCGGCGTTGCCAAAAGCCAGCGACGCCTGGTCGGGCACGCCGAGCAGAAAGTCGGCGAAATCGCTGCCGGTTCCCGGAACGGCGACGCCGTTCACTGTCTGCCCGGTGGCCGCTCCCGTAAAGGTGAACATGCCGCGCGGATTCGCCTGCGTGATCAGGTTTTGTTCCTGCCGCCGGATATCGACCCCGAAGCTGAAGTTGTGCGGGCGGTGCGTCCACTGGGCTACGCTCGAAACCTGGGTCTGCTGACCCGCGGTACGAGAAGGGTTGCCGTCGCTCAGCGTGTAGACGCTGTTAAAGTTCAGACTCGGCGGGCCCCAGTATGCCGGATTCTGGTAGTTGCCGGTAATCCCGGCTTCACCGGAAACATTGGTACGGTTGTCAAAATACGGCGTCGCATCCACGGTCTGCCGGCTGAAGGTCACGGTGGAATTGATGTTGAACCGCTGGCTGAACATGCGCCGCCAACTGGCGGTAGCGTTCATCCCCACGGTGTGGCTGGTATCGGTAAAGCCGAATAAATTGGGATTCACCGCCCGCGTGTTTTGATAGTTGTAATTCCCAGACAAGAAATTCTTGGTGTTGATCATCTTATTCAACCGGGTTTGCACACCGTCCGAGTTGCTGATGCTGACGATGGGAACCTGATAGTTGAATGCCGCGGTGGGGTTGAAATTGGGCAGCGGATAATATGTCAACAACGCCGCCGCCTGGGGCGAAATACGATTTTGCGGAATGATGTTTCCCGGAAACGGGTTGCCGTTGTTCGGATCGAACACCACCACGGGCAATCCCAGCGACGTTAGCCCTGCGAAATTTCCCTCGCGCTCGGCCTGCGTCGGCATCAAGCCGGATTGCACCGTATCGGTATTGAAGCGCTTCCAACTATATTGCAAAGAAAACTGGCCGTTGTTGGTGTGCCACAGGTGCGGAATCCGCAACGGCCCGCCCCCCGTGATGGCCCCACTGGTGTGTTCGTAGGGCGCTTTGTAGATGCTCTGACCGGTCTGGGAAAATTGACGCGCATCGAGCATTGAACTATCTAAATTGCTAAACGCCTGCAGGTTATAAAGCGAGCCCGGCCCTTTGCGCGCATTGCCGATCACGCGGCTCTCGATGCCGTTGCTGGTGCTGCCGCCCACCGACAGCGCGTCGGCTGCCGCTCCCGCGGAATTGAGTTCGCCCACGCCCGGGCTGGCCGGGGCCGCGCCCGCCGCTGCGGATGCATCGCTCGAGGCATTCAAATCGGTGCGCTGAAAACTGCCCGGCGGCGCCGGCATGGCAGCCTTTCCTTTGGCGGCAGGCTTCTTCTTGTTGCCGGCGGCCGCGGCGTTGGCGGCGTCATTGGCGGCCGTTATGGATGGTGGAGCGGCGGGCTGTGTGCCGGAAGTTGCCGCCGCGGCGGTTGTCACCGCGGTGGCCATGGCGGCCGGCGCCGGCTTGGGCGCGGGAGGCGCGGCGGATGCTTTGATCTGATCGATCGGGAGCAGCTTCAGATCCCACATGCCTCCGGGCGCCTCGGGCGCGATGGCAATCTCCTGATTGATGGTGGTGAAGCATAACATCTCCACCTGAATCTTCCAGATTCCGTCGGCTAAATCGGGGAAAGAGTAAGCTCCCGTTTCGTTGGTTACGGCGACCAACTTCTTCTCGCCCTGCGTCACCGTCACCGTGGCGCCGGGGAGCGGCAAACCGCCGAACGTCACCACACCGTGATGCGGTGAAGCGGCGAGTGCGAACACAGCGGCGCACGCCACCATCGAAGACAGCAGGCCGTTGACTAATCGCTTCCAGATAGTTTGGTTGTTCATTCGTATCCGTTTGGTCTATAGTTTGGTCTTCACCGATTTAAGTTTGACGATCCGGTTACTGGAACCGCTCGCAATGGGACGCAATTAGCCGAATATGCCCTCAGAACCATGACGCTCGGCCGTTTTGTTTTGTGACAGAGCTCTCCCATATATAGAGGACTCGGGGAAAGCCCGCGAATTAGCAGCGCGCCGCGTTCCAGCATTAATTCTCCACCGGCGTCCTGTCCACGCGATCCACCACAATGATCTCTACCGGCAACTTCTCCGTTTGCAGCTTTAGACCGAGTTGTTCCTGCAATGCCGCAAAAATGGACGGGCCCAGCGCGGGCTCGCCCGATGCTCCAGGCTTGTCGTCCGGGGTCCATTCCATCTTTATGGTGTAGACCCCGGTCAGGCCGGTCTTATCCACCACCGGATGCTCCAGCTGCTGCGACAACTGATTGGCGAATGCCGCCATCGAGACCGCGCTATCGTCGAAGCGGCCGAAGTTAGTCGATGTCGAATCCCCGGGCAGCTTGGTTGCTTCCAGCCTGGGGCCGTTCTTCGCCACTACTAGCGCATAAGCCGGCATCTCTTTGGTTTCGCGATGAAAGGCCAGATGAAAGCGCTCCGCCAAGAGGCTTTGCAGCATCAAGGGGCGCTGTTCTTTGGTGGAATCCATGGGATATTTCGCCGCGATGTCGAATCTTACGTCGCTCATCCAATCGGGACCGGAAACCTGGTAATCCTGAAGGTTGTAGGCGCGCATGATGAGCCTCCGCAACGGCACGTTGGTGAAGACAATTTGACCTTTCGAGCCGTTCGAACTACTGCTCCCGCTGCCGGAGGTATTCGGCTTGATCGAAGCCGCTTCAAAGGCGGGCAGCGGCGCGCTCTGGCTAAAAATACAGCATGTAGCGCAGAGCATCAGGGAAACCGTGCCTGCACCCCGGCTGAAAGCCGGCTGCAGCCAGGATTGGCTGCCCCACATATCTGAATTCCTCCTTAGATTGGTATGACGATACGGCGAACGACAATGTTCGCAATTCGGGGAAGTATTTTTTGCGTCTGCAATTTCAGCCCCATTCACTTCTTGCAGCAGAATCCGCCGCGCGTTGCTAGCGGCGTCCGTGTTCCTGCATGTGCTACCGGGCTTCACCTGTGGCAGCTCCGGCCCGCTTTTCCCGATGATGTTATGACGCTATTGCCCTTCCGACTGTTGGTAATTCCAAAATGTTTTTTCTTACAGCTTCGCGATATCGATGAGACGCCAGCGCCAGCCTAAAAGTGTCCGCTTTGCCGGATAAGTGTCCGGTTTTGGGATTGGGTTCGTTTTGCGTGACAGGGGTGGACGAGCCGTTCAGGCCTCGCCAAGTATTTCGGGGAAGAAGCAACCCCGGGTAACTCCAGTATACCGCATCGAAAAAAATGGAGTGGCCATCCAGATAGCGTTTTCATAGAGATATAAGCTGTGACCGCCGCCTCGCTCAGCCTCTTTTTTCCTTTCTCGACATCGCCCGGAGGATCTGCTCCGCTTCCTTCACGTCCGCCAGCGTGAGTTTCCCGGTTTCGATCAGGTGCGCCATGACCGGTTGCGTGCGGCCGCCGAAGAATCCCAGCAGGTCGTCGATCAGCCGGCTCTGCGCGGTATTTCGCGTGACAGCCGCTTCGAAGATATGCGCGTTGCCGATCTTCTTGACGCGCCGCAGCGCCTGTTTGCCCTCAAGCCGGTACACCGTGGTTTGGATGGTGGTGTAGGCGGGGCGCCCACGCTCGGGAAACGACTCTTGGATTTCGCGGATGGGGAGAGCGCCATGGTCCCACAGCGCCCGCATGATGCCGAGCTCGAGCTTGGTGAACTTTGGATTGGGTTTGGCCATACAACTATAGTTGTTTGTAATTCTACTATAGAGGTCTGCGGATAGCAAAGTAAATTGGACGAACGACCCAATCGGGGCCGTTCTCGGGCGACAGACTTCTCATAACTCAGCACACCCCGAGGATTGTCCGGCGCCAGGGGTAGGCGGATTGACAATCCGCCGCAGGTTGACAACCGGCCCCGCTACTGAATCGGAATGTACACCTGATCGTGGAAAGCGTTCGCCGTGCTGATCGCAATCGGAAGATTGCCCGTGGTCCCCAGCGTCAACGGAATCGTCACGTTGAGTTGATACAAACCCGGAAAGCCCGGCGCCAGGCCGCTGAATTGGACGGTCCCCGGCAGATCGGCAACATATACCGTCGGCAGCGGCGTCTGGTTCAACGGCTTTCCCGTGCTCGCCGTACCGTCGGCGATGGCGGGCGTCACCGCGCCCATGCCGGTTAGATACACCACCACGGTTTCGCCCGGCACGGCGGGGTTGGACGCGCTCACCACCGCGCCATTGGCATGTTCGATCGCGCCCGCGCCGGTGCCCGATTGATCGAGCGAATAGACGCCGGGCGAGCTCGCCGCCACCGGAACGGTCACCGTGTTCGAACTGGCGGTTCCGTTTTGCACCACAATGGTAGCCGTCGGGCCGATAGTGCTGTAAGGAACCAGGCAGTTGATCTGGCCCGCGCTGACAAAGTAGATGGGTGCGGCTTTGCCATTGATCAACACCATCACGGAATTCAAGGTCGCGGAATAGGGCGGGGCCGCGGTCATGTTGCTCTTGGCCAGACCCGTGCCGAACAGCGCGATGAATTCACCCGGCGAAATCGGGTTGCCGGCGGGCGCGAAACTGGCGGCATTGGCAACGCCCTGCGGATTCAGGAACACGCCGCTGCCGCTCAAGGGGATCACGGGCACTCCCAGATCGATCTCGAAGCCGCCCGGGTCGCTAGGGTCGAGGGCCGCTTCTACAAACGTGCCGCCGGCGCCCAAGCCCACTTGCGACAGCTGGAGGGTGATCGAGCCGGCCGGATTCAGCGAATATGGGTTCACGGCGGTGAAATCGGTTGTGCCTTGGTTGAGCGCGTTCAACCGCTGGTAAATCGTGTTGGAGCCGGCCACGCGGGCGGCGAGCGATCCAACGTTCGAAATCCACCCGGGCTGTCCGGTGGCGGATTCATAGCGCAGGCCGGAAGTCCACATGGTTCCGCTCCAACTGGACGCGGACGGATTCGCGATCGCCTTGACGCCGATCATGATGTCGTGCGACCCGGCGGCGGTGGATCCGCCGATCAACACGTTGCCGTCGGCCGAGAGGTATATGTTCTTGCCGCCGCTCAACAAAAGAGAAGTCGAAGCGGTTCCGAAAGAAACCGTACCTGCCCCAGAGCTGGGGACCGAATACGTCGCTCCCGTCACCTGCTGCGTGGTCGGATCCCCGCCGATGAGCGTGGCAGCGTGCCCGTAAACGCTGATCGCCGCCAACTGGCCGATCCCCGCGCTATTCATGCTGAAGAAGGTATTACGGGCATTGGCCACCGATCCGCCGGGAAACTCCAGCGTGACCACCCAATAGGGTCCGGTAAGGGAAGCAGCGGAAGTGGGCTGGGGAATCGCTACCAGCATGTCAAAAGTGTCGTCCGTGTTTTCGGTGCCCGACCCGATCAATGCCTCGGCGCTCAGCCGGGCGTTCACTTTATCGCCGGTGCGTATGGGGCTATCCATGGTGACGTCGCCGGCGGGGTCGACCGAATACGCGCCGGTTCCGGAAGCGCTGGCTGCGGCGGCGCTGCCGATGACTTCCTGGCCATTGAAGGTGTAGGCTCCGGCGCCGTTGAAACTGATGGTGCCTAAGAGGCTGCGGGGATCCGTGGCATTTCCGGAGGCGAGCGCCCCTATGGATACGTAGCGGAAGAAATAATTCCCGCTTAACGATTGATTACCAAGAGTTTGCGCTGAAACTGCCGAAGCTCCCAACAACCCCGGCAACACCAGGTAAACCATACCCGTTAGCGATCTCATGCAATATTGAACCCTTCCCTGAACGTTTCGACCCGGCGCCGGTACTATATTTATAAAAATTTTTGGAACTTTCGGTGGCCGCTCGTGTTAACGATGTCATAATAACGCCTAGAGCGTTATGTGAGGGTGAAATGATTATGCCTCGTTGGGTGATTTTGGGTGGTATCGGTATCCTGTCAGTTTCCGGATTGATGGTAGTTCGCGCCCACGGCGATCCGGCCCAAACGGATGCCGCTCAATATGCGGTTTCCCATCCCGAATGCAGCTATTTCGGAGTGGATCACGATAAGGTGACCACCGCTGCACTGAAAGGCGTGGGGCGTTCCTTGAATACCCACCCCTTGAGTAATCTGACCACGCAGGTAATGCGGGCGATGGCCTTCGTCCCACCGGGCAGTCCGACTTTCACCTATGGCGCATCGCATACCGCAGGCTCAATCGATTCCTACATTTGGGCCGATTTTGCCAAGAACGGCATCACCCCGGCGCCGGCCACCACCGATTGGGAGTTCGTCCGCCGCGTGACGCTCGATCTGACAGGCCGCATTCCCACCCCCGCCGTGGTCACCGCTTTCGTCAACGACACTACTGCCGCCAAGCGCGCCAATTACATTGAGACGTTGCTGGCCTCGCCGCAGTGGATCGACAAATGGACCATGTTCTATGGCGATCTCTTCATGAACAACGCCACCAAGCCGAGCACCAGCGTCACCCGTTTCGCGCAGGGCCGCAACGCGCTCTATCAATATATTTACAATGCGCTGGCCACCGGCGAGCCGTATACCCAAGTGGCAACCGATCTCATCAGCACGGCTAATGCTAATAGCTACACCAACGGTCCCGTCAACTGGCTAATCGGGTCTTACGTTTCCACCGGCCCTTCCACCGGCCAGGATACCTTCGATGCGGAAACCGCCAGCGTGGCGGATACCTTCCTGGGAATTACCTATGTGAATTGCCTGCTGTGCCACAATGGCGCGGGGCACCTCACGCAAATCAACCTTTGGGGCAGCAATATCACCCGGTATCAGGGCTGGCAGCTTTCCTCGTACATGTCGCACACTCAGCCGCCCACCAAGACCGTAGTCGACCCCAGCAACACCAACGTCTATTACTGGTCTCTTTTGGACAACACCAAGGGATTCACCACGGACTATGCGCTCAACACCACCAGCGGTAACCGCCCGCCGCGCGTCGCCCCGGCCGGTTGCAAATCCACTCAGCCTTGCTGGTTCGTGCCGCCACAGTACATCTTTAACGGCGATACGCCCCCATCGGGCTCGACGGCTTACCGCACTTCCCTGGCCGGCGAGGTGACTGGCGACATGCAGTTTGCGCGCGCCGCGGTGAATTACCTTTGGGCGTATTTCTTCGGATCGGGCATCGTGGATCCGCCGGACACGTTCGATCTGGCGCGGCTCGATCCCAACAACCCGCCGCCCGCTCCGTGGACTCTGCAGCCCACCAACCCGGCGCTGCTGGACGCACTGGCCACGCATTTCATCCAGAACGGCTATAACGTAAAAGCCACCATGCGCGAGATTGTCAACTCCCAGACTTACCAGCTGTCGAGCCGCTATAACGGAACCTGGCAGGATAGTTACGAAACCTATTTTGCGCGCAAGCAGGTGCGGCGTTTGTGGTCCGAGGAGCTCTATGACGCGGTGGCGCAATCGAGCGGCTACCAGCCGGCTTACACCGTCGTCGGTTTTACGGATTCGGGCTTTGCCAAGCCGACCTACGCCATGCAGCTGCCGGACACCACCAGCCCGGTTAGCGTAATCGCCAACAGCAGCGACCTTAATAATATGCTCAATTACTTCCTGCGCGGCGACCGCGATACGCAGCCGAGAAAGCAGGATGGATCGATTCTGCAGACGCTCTCGTTGATGAATAATCCCATCATCGAAATGCGGACCACGGTGGCGGCTTATGGCGGCAACCCGATAGCGCCGCTGATCTCGCAGAACATCAACCAGAGCAATGCGAACCTGATCAATACGCTTTACATGACGATTCTGTCGCGGATGCCGACCGCCGCCGAGGTAACCACAGCCACGACCGCTCTGACTACCGGAACCCGCAACCAGGCTGTCCAGAACCTGATGTGGGCGCTCTACAACAAAGTGGATTTCGTGTTCAATTACTGACGGAGGAGGAAGCCATGAGCAAAGAAATGATCAGCAAAGAGCAAGAGCAATTCAACAAATTCTTCGCCAAGTACGGCTGGGGCCAGAAGTCTTTCTTTAACCGGCCTCACTGGACGCGGCGGCGCTTCTTCCAGGTGATGGGAGCGGGGGTTACGGCTTCGTATCTGACGCAGCGGTACGCCAAGGCGCAGACGCCGGTCGAGACCAATTCCGGCATGGTCACCAAGAATACAGCCAAAAACGTAATCTTCATTCTGCTGGCCGGCGCGCCCAGCCACACGGATACTTTCGATCTGAAAGTCGTCCCCGGCACCACGCCCACCACCTTTAATCCGGAAACAGTGAACGGCGTGATGTGGCCTACCGGGCTGCTACCCAATTTAGGCAATATGCTCGGCGATTTCGCCATTGTCCGCTCCATGCAGGCGCACGCCCTGGTGCATACGCTGGCGCAGACGTGGACGCAGATCGGACGCAACCCGGCCGCGGCGCTGGGCAATATCTCGCCCAACATCGGCAGCGTGGTGGCGATTGAAAAGGACCCGCAGCGCCTGCCCGGACAGGTTTTCCCGACGTTCCTCGCGCTCAATTCCGACGGCGCGGCGGGACAGGGATACTTTCCAGCGGTCTACGCGCCATTTAAGGTGGACCCGGCCAGTACGGGCATCTTATACACCACCAATCCGGAAGGCCAGACCAACTTTAACAACCGTTGGGAGCTGGTGCATAATCTCGATGGCACGCTGCGCACCGACTCGGCCTACGGACAACCGATGGACGATTACGAGGATTTCTACCAATCCGCGCAGCAGATGATGTACAACCCGGTAGTGAACACGGCGTTCGGATTCTCTTCGGCGGATAGCGTCCGCTACGGCAGTTCTTCCACCGGCAACGCGATGCTGGTGGCGGTGCAGGCGCTGAAAGCGAATCAGGGCACGCGGTTTATCCAGATCACGTCGAACGACGGCTGGGACATGCACGTCAACATTTACTCGGCCGCGAACCTGCCGGCTAAGGGTAAATTGCTCGATACGGCGCTTTCCGCCATGCTGGGCGACTTGAGCTCGGCTGGTTTGCTCGATAGCACGCTGGTGGTGATGGTGGGCGAATTCGGGCGCACGGTTGGCGCGCTGACCGCGGCTGCCGGCCGCGACCATCTGGCGCAGCAGTTCGCGTTCTTCGCGGGCGGCGGCGTCAAGGGCGGCAACATCATCGGACAGACCAATGCCAGCGGCGGCGACACGTCGGTTTACGGCTGGTCGCAGAACCGCTACGTTTATCCCGAAGACATTGAAGCCACCATTTATTCGGCGGTGGGCATCGATTGGACAACGGTGCGGCACGACGACCCGCTGGGCCGCGGATTCCAGTATGTTCCGACTACGGATCCGGTGCAGTATTTTCCGATCAACGAACTCTGGGGATCGTAGGTAAGATTTCCAAAGTGGGGCGGACCCCAGGAGTCCGCCCTACTTTTTATCCGGCGCTTGATTTTGCAGGCGGCCCCGCTGCTGATCTCTGAGTTGTTTGCGGAGTTGATCTAGCGATTTTTTCAGCTTCGTATTCTTCTCGACCTCGGCCTTGAGATCGCTCTGCAGCCTCGCGATCTCTTTAGTTTCGGCGTCGTGCTGCTCCTTGGCGGCGGGAGCTTCGGCGGGCTTCTGTTGCGGAAGCTTTCCCATGAACGTTGTAATCTCGCGCACGGGCAGGCCGTCGGGCTGCGCGAGGCTCAGGCTCACATCGACCCTCTCGGTTTGCCGGGCAATGGTGATGGCGCCGGATAGCAGATGTTCCTTATCGAGCGGAATTTCCTGCGGAAAGGGCCCGCCCGTGTCGATGCTCAGAACGCCGCCGGCGGACCGTTGTACCGCGATGGAATTGCCATTCCAGCGAATTTGCAGTTGGCCCTGGTCATCGATGGTATTCAGCCCCAGCGACGGCGGCGCGGCCGGGACGGGCGCGTGCTGCCGCTCGATGGCCATCAGCGGCGCCAGCCAAAGATCGCGCCACAGATACGCAGCCGCTCCCACTCCGCACAGAACCAGTAGCGCGAGGGTCACCTTGAGCCAGAGTCTGGAGGGGGGCGGCGCCTCGTCCTCATCGGCTTCGCGTTCCGATTTGCGAACGGTGATTCTCAGCCGCACCTTGCTTGCGGGTTTCGGCGTCGAATCGAGAGAGGGTTCAGCTTCGTCGGGCTCGGGTTCCGCGGCAGCGGCGGGCGGTTCAGGCGAACCGTCCAACTGCATCTCCATCTGCGGCGCGGGTTCCTGTTCGACATTCGCCGGGAGGCGGGACGGCGCCGGCTTCACCAGCAGCGGCAGCAGATCGAATTCGCGATGACTTGCCTTCGCATGGATGTCGCCATCCGCGCCGCGAAAGAAGAATCCGGCTCTTGTGGGATGGTACGTATGCGGCCGTAGAACGAGCGCTACCTGCCATGGTTCGGGGAAAAAGCGCCGATGAATTTCCTGGTCGGCATCGGACAGAAAGATCTCGCTGCGCGTGTGCGAGTGATACCACCCAACCGGCTGCAAGCCGTCTCGAACGGGCGAGGCCAGCAGATTGGCCAGGCGCGCCTCGTCGTCCGGGGAGAGCGTGAACGCGGGACCAAAAGCGTGCTCGCAATCGAGCGCCGCGTAACCGGTAATCGCCAGCCGTTTGCCATCCCAGTTTCCAAACAGCACCCCGCCGATTTCCGCCCCGCCGCGCGGCAGCGAAAAGAAGGCATCCACCACGGCCAGCCGGATATCGTCGAGTGCCTGGGCCGAATACGCGACGGTGAAAGGGCACTCCGGCGCGTTCCACTGGGACAGCGCGGCGGCGTCTTCGCTTTCCGGCATAATATGTTTCATTGTAGTTTGGCGAGGCGGGGTTTAGCGCGTCCCGATATAATGGAAATGACTTGACGCCCACCCAGCCGCGCATTCTCGCGCTCGATCTCGGCAAGAAACGCATCGGGTTGGCCGTCAGCGACCCGTTGAGAATCACTGCGCAAGGTCTGCCGAACCTGCTGCGCGTCAACAAGCGCACCGACCTGGCCTCGCTGCAATCGTTGACCCGCGAGCGCGAGGTGGGGCTGATCCTGCTGGGCAACCCCATCAACATGCGCGGAACCGAAGGCCGCCAATCGGGATGGGTGCGCGAATTCGGGGCCGAACTG
>Ga0302326_10010161_pt1 | contig 20408 bp, 21 predicted proteins | sample Palsa_T0_3_FD_202264 | JGI IMG/M metagenome (GOLD analysis project Ga0302326, IMG submission 202264) | Peat permafrost microbial communities from Stordalen Mire near Abisko, Sweden - Palsa_T0_3 | ecosystem: Environmental > Terrestrial > Soil > Palsa > Peat permafrost | place: Sweden: Abisko...
TCCATCGAAGGCTTCCGTGCCTGCGCCAGGAGCGTCGAACTTTGTTATCGTGCCACTGGAGGAGCGCACGAAGCCGTGATACGCAAACTTTGAGTCAATGTAGTATCCCGCGACAGTTCCCGCCGTGTTGATGCTGAGGGCATAGGTTCCCTCATATGTGGCTGTGCCCGCCCCCGGCACCTCGAAGTTGGTGAAGGTGGACGTACCGCTCTCCGTTCCTGCTGCGACCTGGCGCTGCGCTGGCATTGTTACCGAGAAAAACAAGCAAAGGCAAAACAGCGCCATTGTGGCAATACCCTTAGAGGAACTCGGCTTTGGCAAAACTGTGTTCATCATCTTCCGACCACGCTACAAGGGTTGGTTTCGCTATCAGCTGTTTTCGTTTGGCCGAAGTTAACCGAATTTGTCTAGAAAACGATTGTGATTCTAACTCCCACGCCCCTATTAAACAATCATTGCCATCGTGGATATGGTGCGCTCCCAGTGCGATTAATCGATCTGGTTAGTCCATCGGAATCGGATAAGCCTATGATGCTCGGCTGATGGGGGTTATCCCTGAGCACGCGAATCAATTTCTCAATTTCGTAATGTATGACATTTAGTTCCTTTTTGCTTTCAGAAGCGGGCGCGTTCGTATTGTTTTGGTTATGCGACCTGCTGCTTCAAAACAGAGGTAGCACGCAGCGGCCAATATGGATCGCGGAGCAGTTCGCGAGCCAACAGGACGATATCAGCCTGTCCGGTTGCGACAATGTGCTGAGCTTGCTCCGTAGCGGTGATATACCCACTGCCGCAGTGAGGATTTCTGCCTCTTGGCGGACGCGCTCGGCAAGTGGTGTTTGATAGCCGGGTCCGAGAGGAATCTTCGCGGAGGGAACGATGCCACCCGAGGGACACCCGGACTGGCGAAGTTCGAGCTGACACGAAGTTCGAGCTGGCACGTGGCATTGACAACCACCGTGCTAGGGAAGACAATTCTCCTGGTTTATCGCCCGCCGCAAAATCCCTTCCCCAATCGGCAGCCGAGATTGAGTCTTTCCGAACTGATACTTTGATGCGGGGGTTCACCCATGAAATTTTCAAGAGGACTGGCAATAGCGGTACTATTCGCCAATTCGTTGCTCTTTGGTCAGGCGGTCAACCCAAGCAGTCTCGCGTTCGAGGCTGTGCCTTCGAATACTAGCCCCTCCGAAGATTTAGCTTTCTTGAACGATGGTTCGACAACACTCACTCTGTCCATTGGTATCAGCGGCCCGCCCTTTGCGATCGCCGAAAACCGGTGCGGAAACGGGGTAAAGCCCAATACCCACTGCAATCTATACCTGACGTATTCACCCCAAAGCGTCGGGGAATCTGATAGTGGTTCGCTGACCATCAACTACGGCTCGGGAGTTACCATTGTCCAACTCAGCGGACAGGGAGTTTCCTCGATACCGACTTGGGCGCACGTTGGGCCAGTACAGTATGAGTCCTCTAAGGAACGCCTTGGCGAAACCTTCAACTTACGAGCTGAAGTAGGAGCCGACGATAGGATCTACGCGCCGCCCGCTGGTGAGAACGGTTATCTCAGTTGCACGACGAACGGGATAGAGTCGATCAACAACCAGGGAGCCAGCCTATCGTTGTGCGATGTAGCTAAAGACTGTCCAGGAATTGCAGACGGTCATCACGCGGAGCCTTACGCCTTGGCTACTTACGCCTTGACTCTGAACCAAACTAGCCAAATTGGCGTCTGGGAGTGCACCATGTCCTACGACGGAGATGGGCTACTCGGTCCGAGTAGCTCTAATCAAGTAAAGTTCGAAGTGCTTCCAGCAAAAGATTGATTTGGAAAAAGTGAAAGCATCATCGGCAGCAAACGCGTCTCCGTGTTCAATAGAAAGTCGCCCGGAGTTCCCCATCCCCGAGCCGCCTCTTTGGTTCGCGTACTCGCTAGCCGACCGTTATACCGCCGTTTGCCTCACCACGCGATGGGCGCGCTGAAACCCGAATGGCTAGGGCGCATTTTCCCTGACACTCCCAACACAGTGCACCCCTCGATTCTGTTCTAGAGCCTGGCCAGGTGACCGCTGGAGAGCGATTCCATAACCGCGATGCAGTTATCCCCCGCAGGGATATCCGATACAATCCGGGAGGAGTTGCACGCGATTGCAGGTCCACGAGAGCCAGTAACGGAGGTCGGCATGCCAAGGCTGAAAAAGAGCAAGGTAGAGCCGCGGAGTGAACGACCGTGCTGAAGCGGTGATTCTGGAAGGTGTCGCCGAATTGATCACAGACCCAGCCCTTGGAAAGAAGTTAGAACCAACGTCGCTCAGCAAATATGGAATCAGCGGCGGTGACGGCTCTGAGCCCTTCTACCGTGTGCACCCGAGCTGCGTATTCGGCCTTATTGAAAAGAGCTTTCCGAAGACTGCGACGCGCTGGACATTCGATCGAGGTTAGTGAGTGAAATTGATGTGTACGAAGCCGCTGGCGCGGCGGACGCAAAAAGCGAATCGTGGCGGCTGTACGTGCACGGTGGGCGAAGCTGAAGGCAGCGAAAAAATAGACGGGCTGGTGAATCAAATCGGCTTCACATTGAACCCTGAGGAGATACCTTACATGAATTCTAGAATTCTCTTGTGCACGACGGTGCTCGTGCTGATAGTTTCGCTGTCTTCCTCTCTGCCTGCGAAGACCCCTACTCACGCAGTGCAACCGTCACTCCCGACGGATTATCAGGTACAAGAAGGGTTCGTGGATGCCCACGGTGTGCTGATCTATTACTGGACAATCGGACATGGGGCACCGCTCTTGATCGTCCACGGTGGCCCGGGTGCATCGCACGATTATTTCTTGCCCTATCTGCTGCCACTCGCTCGCCGGAATCGGCTCATCTTTATTGATGAGCGTGGATCGGGAAAATCTGAAAAGCTTGAAGACCCCAGGGGCTACACCGTCGAGAATATGGTCGAAGATGTCGAAGCCGTCCGACAGGGGCTGCATCTCGGAAAAATCTCGCTGCTGGGGCATTCCTACGGCGGCGTTCTGGCCCAAGCCTATGCGCTAAAGTATCAGCAAAACCTCACGCACCTGCTCCTTTGCAGCACCTTTGCCAGTACACACGAGATGAATGAGGTCTTTGTGCGAATGAAGGAACAAATGACTCCCGGACTGCGGGACCGCATCAACCAGATGGAAAAGGAAGGACTCTTTGGCCATGGCCTGGATTACCGCAAAGGACGCTACAGCGATGAATACATGACAGCCGCCTGGGGCGAAGGTTACTTTCCATATGTTTATCAGAATCACCCCGATCCGAACTTCGATCCAGTCCAGCAGGGCGTGACCTCGTGGGATCTATATCGGGAAATGTGGGGCTCGGACGGAGAATTCGTTATTGACGGAAACCTGAAATCGGCAGAATATCTCGACCGGCTTCCGACGATTAAAACTCCCACGATTATCATTGCAGGCGATCACGACGAATGCGATCCGTCACTTTCCCGGGAAATGCATGACAAGATTTCCGGCTCGCAACTTGTCGTTTTGCCCAAGAGCGGACACATGACCTTTGTGGATCAGCCCCGTCTCTTCCTTGCTGCGGTCACAGATTTCATCACACCGCCGCTAAAGTCAAAATAGCTCTGGAAATAAGAATAATGAGGAAGCAATTCTGTGGCATAATGACTCCCGCCTCACCGAAGAGCAGTTCCGGCCAGGCGAGACGCCGCATCCGTTGAGGCGAACAAGTGGAGTCCTGCGAGGTGCGTCATGAAGTTGAGATGCTACCTGTTGTCCCTGCTGAGAATCCACCATCCGGACTGCAAACATTGCTTTGCTCGCACGAGGTACGGAATGGAGATGCGAAAGCGGTTGGAAGAATTGGGCTGGCGGGTGCAGCCGTGTTCGCCGGAGGTACATTCCCAGCCGGGCGAAGTTATAACCTTGCCTGTTTCGTTCAAGGCGCAGCGGGGGAAGAAGACTGCTTAGAGTCAAAGCCGTTAAAGCAGTCTGCCGCCATTGCGGGCAGTTCTGTTACAGTGATGTCGCAGCAGCAGCACCGCCATGGACAATAGGAAATCAGAACGAAAGCCACCTTCGTTTGGAATTGCGCATTTCCTGTTTGCAATCGTCTTGACGATTATTTTTCTTCTGCTCGCCCAGAGCATGGTGAGTCACAGGTTCTTTTAGAGGCGGCCACGACCGCCCTGACCGGCGCACCTGCCAACCGCCGTGATGTTTTTGCAGCGAGTAGCCCTTCATTTCATAAACCCCTTCGCATGCGGTCATGCTTTTGCTGTTCCACGCATAGCGGTTGTGGCGTCCGAGTTTCACGACCGGAATCGGGTCGGACGTGCGTCCGGGCTGGCTAGCATCGATGACCCAACTCGACTGGACCTTCAGCCGTTCGGCTAGTTCTTGCGCTGTTAGAATTTCGATGGGGATTTCAACTGTCATGAAGGCTAATACCGTCAAACCCGAACAAATCCGAATTACTCATGCGCCAATCGTGCGCCAACTGTGCGCCAAACTCGGGTCTTTTCTTGGAAACAGCTGATTTGGAAAACTATTTCAACTACTTCACGGAAATCGAAGAGCACTATCTGCGGAGGCGTGGAACTCATCTGTTGCTCTCGACCCTCGACTGGGCCCTGATAGAGACCTGGAAAAGTGCGGGCGTGCCACTGGAGGCCGTTCTCCGTGGGATCGACGACTCTTTTGACAAATATGACCAGCGGCCCTCGAAGTCCAAGAAGGTGAATAGCCTGGCCTACTGTTCGCAGGCCGTGCTGGCAGCGGCGGAGGATATGAAAGAAGCGGCGGTCGGCGCCGCCGCTGAAGGAAAAGCTCGGCAAGAGCCGGGATTTGAAGCCTCGCAGATCGCGGCATTCTTGCGCGGGAACGCCGAAAAGCTCGAGAAATCCAAGCTTCCGCAACGCGAGGGATTCGCGACTGGAGTGCTGGCGCGAGAAGAGGCAGCTTCATTGCGTGAGATGGCGGAGGCTATCGAGGGCAGCGGGAAGCTGCCGCGGCTGGAAGATTTGGAGCGGCGGCTGACCGTGCTGGAAGAGAAGTTATTCGCGGTCCTGATGGCGGTAACTCCGGATGAAGAGTTAGTGAAGGTTCGTGCTGAAGCGGATCGGGACATCGCTCCGTATCGTCGTAACATGGTCCCCGCGCAGGTGGAACAGTTGCACAAACAGTATGTGCACAAGCGCTTACTGGAGCAGTGCGGCCTGCCGCGGCTAAGCTTGTTCTATATGCATTAGACACCTGGGGACAGCCGCCCTTGGCGGTCCCTAAGTAAACCGTATGTTGCTTTCCATCGAAAAGTTGGTTTATGGCGGCGACGGCATCGCTCGCATAACCGCGAGCCCGGATGGGCGCAGCATGGCGGTGTTTGTTCCGTTCGTGCTGCCCGGGGAAAGGGTTGAGGCCGAGATTCGGCAAGAGAAGCCTGGCTTCGCGCGCGGCTCGGTGAGCCATCTTGTCGAAGCATCGCCCGATCGCGTCGAAGCTCAATGTCCCTATTTCCGGCAGTGCGGCGGCTGCCACTACCAGCACATTCCCTACGACCGCCAATTAAAGTTCAAAGCTGAAATTCTGCGCGAGACGCTCCAACGCATTGCGAAAATTGAGCTGAAATCCGATATACGTCTGCATGCCTCTCCTCCGTGGAATTATCGCAACCGGACGCGGCTGCAAGTGCGGAGAGTGCCAGAGTTTCCACCCCAGAACGGCAGAACCGGCCGTTCCGGGGACCCCGGATTCGCTCTAGGGTACTTCCGGCTGAACTCGCACGAATTTCTTGCGGTGCACGAGTGTCCAATCAGCTCGCCGCTGATCAATCGAAGTATGGCCCGGCTGCTTGAGCTGCGCGGATTGAACTACCCGGCGGGAGTTGAAGAGATTGAACTGTTCGCCGACGCAACGGACGAGCAGTTGCTGGCATGGGCATTCTGCGGACGCGAGTCTGAGCCTGTAGATTTGTTGCGTTGGGCGAAGGCAATCGAGCGCGAGTTACCCGAAGTTTGCGGCGTAACGTTGTTCCCGTCCCGGCGATCTTCAGTGCGAAGATTTTCCAGCCGGCAATCTCATGCCCGGCAATCTTCGGTTCCACGAGGGCAGGAAGGAGATCAAGACAACATTCTGGTGGACGCGAGACCACTGGCCCAATCCGGCTCCAACTCGCTTCGCTATCGAACCAGCAACCACGAGTATCAGGTAAGCACTGGAGCCTTCTTCCAGGTTAACCGTTACCTGGTTGACGAGTTGATTTCGGTCGTTACCGGCAATGCCAGCGGGGACTCCGCGCTCGACCTCTATGCCGGCGGAGGGTTGTTTTCGGCGGCTTTGGCCAAGAACTTTCATCACATTCTTGCTGTAGAGGCGTCAGAGACATCGTATGCAGATCTTCTGCAGAATGTGCCTGCGAACGTGAAAGCGGTCGGCGCGCGGGTTGAGGAGTACCTGATGAGCGACCACCTGAAAAAGCGGCTTATGCAAAGCAAGCCGGACTTAGTCGTTCTGGATCCTCCTCGCAGTGGTGTTGGTAAGGAGGCGATTAACACTCTCCTCCAATCCGGTGCACCCCGTGTCCGATATGTTTCGTGTGATCCGGCGACGCTGGCCAGGGATATCGCACCTCTCGTGACAAGCGGCTACCGCATCGAGGAAGCGCACTTGTTCGATCTCTTTCCCCAGACGTTTCACATCGAAGCGGTGATGCTGTTGGCGCGCTGACCGCGTTCACGTCGTCCAAGTTCCTCCCGAGCGAACGACACACGACCGTAATCCGCCACGGCAGCCACTTTTCTCAGCGGCGCTGGCATTTTCGCTCCTCCCGTGGATCGGGTTGCGAGCGCGGCGACCGCCCTTGTGGTGGGTGATCGCGGTCGTGGCTTTCGTTTTCGCGGGGTCACGGATTCTTCCGAAACACGCCTGCATGGCGAAGGCACTCTGTTTTCAACTACGAAGGCTCTCTACTGGACAACGCCATCAGCGTCTGCGGATCGGCCGAGGCAACGGATATTGAGCGGCTTCCCGGGTTTTCCGGCAGCCGGATTCAGCTCTAGTGCACGCGCGTGCATGCGAGCATCGTAGCCAAGATTTACCAGCTCTGGCCTGCGTCGCAGGCTTCGCTCATGGACGCCATGGTTCTCGGCGAAGAGTCTTTTCTTCAGAACGCGACTAGAACAGAGTATCAGTGCTCGGGCACGTATCACGTATGGGTTGGCTCCGGAATGAATTTGAGTATCCTGGCGTTCGCCATTTTTTGGGCGCTGCGGCAGGTTCGCGTTGACCCCGCCGTGGCGGCGGTCTCGTTTGCATACGCGTTTGCGGTTGGCGATCGAAGCATCGGCCATCTGGATGCGGTGGCGATCACGCATCCCACGCAGACCGCCTCGGCGGGATGCCGGCGGTGATTCAAATTTTCACCCTCGACAACCATGGATAAGCAACGACCAGCCCGTGGGCCAATTGGCCGCAATCGTTGCTCAAGCCCAGGATGCGGGAATGCAAGTCTCGGTAAAGGCGGAGCGCATTTTCGCATGCTCGCTGCCGGACGCGATCAGGTGACGGGGTCGATGCGTCCGAATGACGATTGCCTGGGGTTTACGGCCACCTTGGGCGGGACGACCGCTCTACTTGAGGCCGAGCGTCCGGCGGAGCGGCGCATCGTGGAAGAACATCCAGAGGCGATGTGGTTGAGAGTTGCGCATCACGGGAGCACCAGCGGAACTTCAGCCGATCTGCTTGCGACCGTTCATCCCACGCTTTGCGGTCATCTCGGCCGGCGCGCGAAATGTGTAGGGTCATCCGCGGCGAGAAGTGCTCGGGCGGCTACAGCAAGCCGGAATGCAAACTTACCGGACCGACGAGGACGGCGCGGTCAGCTATTCCGGGGCACTGCAAACAGAGGCGCGGCAAGCCGCCTCTCTACCGGGAACCAGGAGCGCTTACCCAGCGATATCGGCCGTCTCGTCATCGAGGGGTGGCAATTTGCGGTATGCATCGATAATCTTCTCCGCTTCGAGCGCATCTTCCTCACGCACCAGAAGAACCGATCCGCCAACGCCAGGGAACGCGTCCTGAACTGCGTCGATGGATTTCAAATCTGAATCTATGCCGGCAGATTCCAATAAGCCACGCACGACTATGGCTTCAGTCTCCTGTTCGGTGTCGAAAATCTTGACGAGCTTCTCGTTTGGCTCAGGTTTGGGTGAAAGATTAGTCGGCTCTGGCATGCATCCTCCCTCGAACTCTCTCTTACATTGTCTCGTAACAGATTACGGCAGTCACTATAGCTCTGTCTTGCCGGTCACGGAGGTGTACGTCCAAGGGCAGCTTGATTCGCGAGCAGAAGCTGACACAATGGGAATTGGGGCGCAACGCTGGGAGCGCGGCCAACATCCAATAAAAACGGAGTTTGTATGGACGCGCAGCGGGCCGGGCAGCCAGGCGAAGAACGCAATCCCAGCGAAAACGTGGAGGAAGCTCGAAGACTGCGGCGTCTCCAGGTAATGATGAGCATGGTGATGTCGGTGATCAGCCAGGATCCCGATCTGACCTTGGAAGAAGCGGCGGAGATGGCCGCCAATGCCCGGCGTGCGGCGCTCAGCATGTTTCCCGACAAAGAGCTTGCCTACGATATTATTTACCGGCCGCGGCTGCAGCGGCTGATGAACGAACGCTTCCGCTTGCAGTAGGGCCTTGCCGCAGGGAAAGATGTTAAATGTCCCCTTCGCGTTGGACCACTTCCATTTCAGTGCGGCAAACTTTTTAGTGAAGAGGAAACAGGCACGGACTTTGCCCGTGCCTCTAACCCTTCGTGCCCTTTTCGTTTTCTTTTCCGGCGCTATGTCAGTGCTCATATCTCGAAGCAAGCATTGGCGGGGTTCTGAGCGCTTGCCTGATTTCGTCAGCAACCGTTCTCCCCGGACGATTTAGTGGCACAATAACGCTGGGAAGCTAGGCGCAGCCAGGCATTCCTCGCAGGAGTTCCCCCAGCATAGGAAGAAACCATGTCGAAAACATATCTGAATCCCCAAGCTCTCTTCCCAAGTCAGCAGTATGGTTTCTCTCAGGGAGTCGCCACGCTCGGAAAAACGACGGTATACGTATCCGGTCAGGTGGGCTGGAATGCTGTCCAACAGATCACCGATCCCCCCGATCTCAGGGCTCAGACCCGTCAAGCTTTGGAGAACATCGAGGTTGCCGTCGCAGCAGCAGGTGGGAGGCGGACTGACATTGTGTCCCTGCGTTTGTATATCGTGGGTGACCACATCCACAATGCCCTCTCCGTGCGTGAAGCCTTACTCGGTTTCTTCCCGGCCGAGAATCTGCCGACCAGCACTTGGATCGGGGTATCCGCTCTAGCCAGCAAAGATTTCCTGATTGAGATTGAAGCCGTTGCCGTTCTGGAGTAAGAACGGGGCTTGGGCCGCGTTTTGTTATCCGTGGTGGGGGTGTAGCCGAAGTTTTCCCGAAGTGTATAACCCCTTATAGCCGCTCAGCGAGCTTGACCCCATCTGGATGCCGCTACTAGACTCCGTCTGGGGTGCTCCATGCAAAAACTGATTTGGGTAGCGGGTCTGGCCGCTGTGTTTTCCTGTTTCGCAGGCGCTGACGAAGGCCATCATCACGAAGAACTGACGCAAGACCAGCTAGGCACGGTGCATTTCCCTGTGTCTTGTACTCCGGAAGCGCAAAAGACGTTCGAAAAGGGCGTCGCGCTGCTGCATTCCTTCTGGTACGAAGAGGCAGAGAAAACCTTTCTCGACGCGGAACAACAGGACCCGAAGTGCGCCATGGCGCACTGGGGCGAAGCCATGAGCCTGTGGCACCAGCTCTGGGACCAGCCCAAGGAAGACACGATCAGACGGGCCTCGGCCGAGTTGAAGCAGGCGGATAAGGCGAAAGTTGGGACCGTCCGCGAGCGTGATTACATCAAGGCTTTGCAGGCGTTCTATTCCAAGAACAAAAAGTTAGACCACGAAGCGCGAGCGCGCGCGTATTCGGCGGCGATGGAGAAGGTTTACAAGAAGTATCCCGACGACCATGAGGCGGCTGCTTTTTATGCGCTCTCTCTGCTCGCGTCGGAACCGGACAACGACACCACATTCGCCAATCGCAAGCAGGCGGGTGCGATCCTGGAGCAGCTATTTGCCGAAGAACCCAATCATCCAGGCATTGCTCATTATCTGATCCATACCTACGACAAGCCGCAACTCGCCGAACTCGGCTTACCCGCCGCACGCCGTTACGCGCAGATAGCGCCGTTTGCGCCGCACGCTGTGCATATGCCCTCCCACATTTTTGCTCGGGTTGGCGATTGGCCTGACGACATTCAGTCCAACCTGGCCTCGATCGCAGCGACCCGCAAGGCTTCCGATATGAATATGGGCGGGGAGGGACACCAGTTCCATGCCATGGATTTTCTGATCTATGCCTATCTGCAGAGTGGCCGCGAGGCCGACGCAGCCAAGGTTATCGACGAAGTAAAGACGATGCCGGCAATGGAAATGGCTGGCACGGACATGCACGCTTTCGCCATGTCAAAATTCCCCGCCATGTATGCCATCGAAATGCATAGCTGGTCGGAAGCAGCAGCCTTACCGGTGGTCTCCAACGCGGAACCCGGGGACCGCGCCTACACATATTGGGCGAAAACGATCGGAAGCGTGCGCAGTGGTGACTTGACGGCGGCGAAGAAAAATCTGGCCGAAATCGATACCATTCAAAAAGATTATGTGGCGCGTAAGAAAAAATACCTTGCCGACTATACCGGGACGATTTACCAGGAAGCGTCGGCATGGATTCTGCACGGCGAAGGTAAGAATGACGAGGCTGCCGCGATGCTGCGCAAGGCAGCGGATCACGAAGATGCCGTCGGCGAGGAGCAAACCTCAATGCCGGCCCGTGAGATGCTCGCCGACATGCTGCTCGAGATGAAGCGTCCAGAGCAAGCGCTAGCCGAATATCAAGGAGATCTGCAGTTCAATCCCAAACGCTTCGACGCAATCTACGGCGCAGCCCAGGCGGCCGAAATGGCAGGGCAAGCGTCGCGGGCGACGGAGTATTACGCCGCGCTGGTCAAGACTTGTGAAGGTGGAACTTCGGCGCGTCCGGAGCTTGCCAGGGCGAAGCAGGCGATTCTGGCTCAAAAATAGCTTTTGCTTTTCGAATCACTTCTCGATCCTTTGCAGCCGAAATAGCAGTGTGCCCCACCCCAGCTTGACGCGCATCTGCGCCGGCGTGTGACTTGCATCCTCCGAATACCACACCCAGACTTTGCCCTTGGGCTGCAACGGGCCTGAGGTGGCTTCGACGCTGACCAGTACGGTCGAAAACGTTCCCGCCGGCACTTTGATCTGCTCCCGCTTCTCCACGGTGGCGCGGACGATCGTCGTCTTCCCGTCGCTGATGGGAAATTCGTATCTGGCGCCCACTTGCAGTGGCAGCGTCTGCAAGTAGTAGAAGCCGGTGATGAGGTCGGTGGTGCATCCGGCCAGATCGCTCTCTACGTGCTTGGTCTCGCCCGTCCTCAGGCTCTTTTCATCGAGAATGCTTTTCTTGCGCGCGTAATCGAAGTGGATCGAAGTTTCGCGCCTGTGCGCACCCTCCTCGCTGTGCTTGAAAATCGAAAGAGAACAGAAGGTCCGGGGATCGAAGTGCGACTCAAAGCGGTCGTGTACAGGAAAGATGACGTTGACGGCTCCAGAAGACTCTGCGGACGCCGTCACTTTGCGTTCGTTGCCCGCGACATCCATTCTGACGACGCCCGTGCCCGCGGTGATCAGATGCCACTCCGCCGAATAAACGTAGCCGAGTCCATCCGGAAACGGATAGTTGGGGCGCGGCGGCGTGATCTGCACCGGGGCGGGTCCGATGGTCGACGTGGGCGGAGCCTGCGCGGCAACGGCGAAGACCGCCGCAATCAGAAAGAGGCAGCCGAGCACCCCCTCCAGCAGCAGCAAAAAAGCAGAGGAATGCCCTTGTCGATCAGCAGAGAAGTGCCATTTCGTATCAGGGCATCGCTTGAGCGATGCCAGAGACTTTTCAAAATCGAGCGCCCCTCTAGGAGCTGCGCGGCGAAAGTTCAGCACTGTTCGTGGCAATGTTTGCAGAGTGAAACCCCACGGCAGACTACCACACCGGTTGGATGATCAGTTTGACGATGAGGATAGCCAGCACGACAGCGCAGCCTATGCTGGCCTGATATTCGCGGTGCTTCCAGTAGCGCGCGGAAGAATACGCAGTGCGCTCGGTGCGATACGGCCTAAGCCGAGGCAGAAAGCGCGGCACGTGGCGGGCATAGTCCTCATAATCAGCGAACGCCTGCCGCAAGTAGCGCTCTTCGCCGGCAATCACCGGAATATAAATTACGGTGAACATCAGAAGCATGGTCCCGACGATCCACCAATTACGCGCCGCAATGGCGAAGCCCGCCGCCAGCATCAGCGAGCCAAGATAGAGAGGATTGCGAGTATAGGCGTAGGGGCCGCTGGTGGTAAGGAGCTTGTCTTTTTGCACGTGGCCAGAAGCCAGCCCTCGAAGTACAAGTCCGGGAACGAGCACCAGCGCCCCCACGATGAGAGAAGTCTTAGTTGGCCGCGCCAGCAACACAAAGACAACCGCAAACACAAATCCCAAAGGCACGCGGATGCGACGCGCCACGCGCGACCAGCCGAAGCGGGACGCGGGTTGTGCTCCGGGTTGGGAAACTTCGGTCAGATGCTATGCCTGCAAAAGTTTTCGAGCTGCAGCGACGACCTCGCCCGCGCTGATTTCGAGCAATCCCTGTTCCGGCTCATGATGCCGTGTGTGATCGGTCATGCTGCTTGCACTCCGCAGCACGATCGATCGCGTGCCGAACGGGCCGTTGCGCGCCGGATTTGTCGGGCCAAAAATTGCTACCACGGGAATCTTCAGCGCCGCCGCGAGGTGCATGGGCCCAGTGTCGCCGCCGATGAGCAGGCGAGCCCGGCGCGTGAGCGCGATCAATTCCGAGACCGAGCAGGAAATTCTTCGTGCCGCCCCGCCACTGCTAGCTTCGAGCGCCGCCGCCAGTTCTTCTTCTCCGGGCCCGTAGTTAATAAGCGAAGACAATCCATCTTCTGCGAGTTCCTTTGCAACTTGCGCATAGCGCTCGGTCGGCCACATCTTCGCTCCCCACCCCGCGCCGGGATTGAGAATGACGAAGTCCCGGGCGGTGGCGGTAAGGCCCGCGATCTTGCTCTCCGCATCCGGGTCTACAGGAAACTCGATCGGCGCTGCCGCCGGGGTTGCGTTGAATCGATCAGGAATGGCCTCCCGCGCCAGCGCCAGCGCGTGCTGCACAACATGAGTGCCGTTCCCCTGCAACAGCACATTTCGCGTGTAAAACATGCTGGTGGCATTTTCACGTGGCTGGGCGTCTCCATAGACAATCGGCGCGCCCGACCAGCGTGCCAGCAATCCCGAACGGACCGCGCCCTGAAAATCAATGACCGCGTCGTAATGAATCCCGCGCAATTCGCTTACCCCCACCGCCATCTGCTGCCACGTGTGGAAGGAGAAGAAGGCGCGCCGCCATCCCGCCAGGTTGACCGAATGGACGCGATCGACCAGCGGGCGCTGCGGAGAGCGGGGACCTGATCGCGGATAGCGCAGCGTGCATAGCAGTTCCGCCCAGCGTTCTTCGACGAGCCATCCCAGTGTGGCCTGAGGAAACGCCTCGCGTAGGGCGACCGCGGCTGGAAGCGTATGAATAATGTCTCCCATGGCGCTGAGGCGAACGATGAGTAGCCTGTCGAATCCTGGTGGTGCGCCGGCGCGAGAAAATGAATCGAGAGTCTTCACTTCCAATCCCGTTCACCCCGTTGTCCATGCTGACTTCGGCTCGAGCACGCACAGCGTATCACGCTTTTCGCGGCTCCGTCCGCAAGCTCGCACGGGATCGAACGATCTCCGTGGCAGAGTGATTTTTGGGATCGCCCACGATCACAACTCGTCCGCCGCAGGCTTCGACCTCATCGCGCTCGGGAACGGTCTCCACCGTGTAATCAGTGCCCTTGACATGAAAATCGGGACGGATTTCGCGAATGATGGGGCGCACGTCTTTTTCGGGGAAAATAACGACAGCGTCAACATCCTCGAGCGACGCCAAAATCTCCGCGCGCTCGGCCTCCGGCATCACCGGCCGTCCCTCACCTTTCAAGGCACGCACGGAAGCATCGGCATTGATTGCGACAATCAGTTTGCCCTCAAGTTCACGAGCGGCGTGCAGATAGCGCACATGGCCCACATGAAGCAGATCGAAGCAGCCGTTGGCGAGGATGATGCGATCCCCGGCGCGCCGCCAATCCGCAACACGCAGCCCGAGTTCGTCGCGCGGCACAATTTTCCGATGGAATGATTGGTTCAATGATGGTCTACCAATGATCTCGATCTATCCAGTTCGATGCCCCGATACGAAGCTTGAGTTCTGCGACAAACTCTGAAGCCACACCTCGAACTACGGCCCATTTTCCGGGTCCATCGGGCGTTCCCGAGCCGGCGTCGCCGCGTCCTTATCGAGCGCCTCCAGCAATTCCTGCTGGCTCACGGTTGCCGTGCCGCGTTTCATCACCACGATGCCACCCGCATAGTTGGCCAAGTTGGCAGCCTCTTCGGCCGTCGCACCCGCAGCCAGTCCGGCGGTAAAAGTAGCAATCACGCTATCGCCAGCGCCGGTTACGTCGGCGACTTCGTCGCTGCCATAGATGGGAATCTCTACCGCCTTGTGGCGCCGCGGGAAAACCACCATGCCGTCCTTGCCGCGCGTAATCAGCAGGGATTCCAGATTCATCTCGCCTGCAATCTGCTCTCCCGCCGCCAAAAGCCGCTCCCAATCGTCGCCAATGCGGATGCCGAGAACTTCTTCCACCTCAGCCTCATTCGGAGTCGCAGCCGTGACTCCGGAAAACTCGAGCATACGATGCCGCGAATCCAGCGTTACGGGAACCTTGTCGAGGCCGTGCTTTTCGCGAATCGCATTGAGCAGCGCCGGGGTTGCCGCGCCGTATCCGTAATCGGAAACGAGCAAGGCATCGGAGGCGCGGGCATATTCGCGTGCCGAAAGAACAATCTCACGCCGCAAATGCGAGTTCGGTCCCTCGGCAGGCTCGCGGTCAATGCGCACGACCTGCTGGCCGGCCGTGTGCGCGAATCCAGCCAGGATGCGCGTCTTGGTCACGGTGGTGTAGCTCTTGTCTTTGAAGACGCCGCTGACCGGAATGTGTTTGTGGCGGAAAGCTCGCAGCAGCAGCCTGCCCGCTTCGTCGTCCCCGACGACGCCCACGGGCAAGACGTTCACGCCCAGGTCAGCGAGATTATAGATGGCATTCGCGCCGCCGCCAGGAACCACCTTTCGATCACGGTGCTGCAAGATCAGGACCGGCGCTTCGCGTGAGACGCGCGAAATCGCGCCGAAAACAAACTCGTCGGCCACCAGATCCGCAAGTACAGTTACAGTGAGCTTGGGAAAAGATTCGACGAGCTTTCGCAGACGCGGGCGTCCGTTGTCTTTGTTAGGTTTTGTCATCACTGCTGAATCGGAATCTGCTCAATCCAGAATTTGCCACTCTGGCGCAAACAAGATTTTCTCATGAGCGGAGCTTCCGCTTCGCAATTCTCGCCAAAATGGTGCCCACAACGTCGCTGGGATCGTCGAGTGTGAGCTTAAGTCGAGCGACGGCGAGTGGTTCAAGGCGATGGTGCTCCGAGGGAAGATTGATGGCATCTTTTTCAGTTGTCAAGAACCCGGCCCCCGGTCGATCGAGACGGGTGCTCACGAGAGCCTGAATATCGTCCAGGTCGTAAGCATGGTGATCGCCAAACTTGACTTCTGCCGCGGGCACGATTCCGGCGGCACGCACCTGGGCAAAGAACTGTTCGGGCCGCGCAATGCCGCAGAAAACAATCGGCGCGGAAGGCAGGCTCCGGAGAACGAGTTCGCGCGCAATTCGCCAGATCGGCTTTTGCCGCAGCGCCGGATGATCGGCCCCAACCCCTGCTGACAGCACGACAGCATCCGCGCGTGCGAGCGACGAGAGCGGCTCGCGCAGACGCCCCCAAGGCAGCATGCGATCCTCAAAATCGCGCTCAGTCAACAGCACAATATCGAAGTCGCGAGCGAGCGAACGATGCTGAAAGCCGTCATCAAGAACGTGCAATTGCGATTGGAACTTCTGCTCGGCAACTCGGCCAGCCTCGTAACGGTTTTCGCCGACGATCACCGGAACCCTCAGCCGCCGCGCTATCAGCAGCGGCTCATCGCCGAAATCGGCCGCATTGCCATCGGGGTCAACCACCAGAACGCCCCGAGTTTTCCGCCGATATCCACGACTGAGCACGTCAAAGCGAATACCGCGAGCCTTCAACAGCTCACCGAGCGCAATGACGAATGGGGTCTTGCCCGAACCACCCGCCGACAGGTTACCGACGCTGACCACCGGCCGTTGCAGACGGCGGGAAGTCAACCAACCGCGATCAAACAGTCCATTCCGCAGCGCGGTGGCGGCACCATAAAGCCCGGTGAGCGGATTCATACTCAAGGGATTCATTCTCAGCGGGCTCATGATGAACGACCGGCGAGCTGAAGGAGTGCCAAAACTGTTTTTTCCGTGGCGCCGCGCTGCGATTCCAAGGCCGCCAGTGCATTGCGGCCGAGCGTCTTGCGCTCCTCTTCGTTCTCGATCAGTTCCACGAATACCAGGGGCAGCTCCGCCACGCCGACGATGCGGACCGCATTCCGGCCGGCAAAAAAATTGACCACATCACGAAAGTTCTCGTAGTAATTTCCGGTAACGATGGGAACGCCGTAGAGTGCCGGCTCGAGAATGTTATGTCCGCCGCGTGGCACCAGGCTGCCGCCGACAAACGCGATCGTGGCCAGCGAATAGATCGCGGCCAGCTCTCCGATCGTATCGACCAGAAACACTCCGCCAGCGAGAGCTTCGCCGTTCCGACGTTCGCTCCAAAGCGAGCGTCGCCACATGCGAAAGCCGAGTTGTTCGACGAGATCGGCTACCTCCGCAAAGCGCTCTGGATGTCGAGGCGCGAGGATCAACACTGCCTTCGGATGATTGAGGAGAATGTTACGAAACGCGGAGAGCAGCAAGCCTTCTTCGTCGTCGAGCGTGCTGCCGCAAACCAGAACAGGCCCCGCGCCTGAACTTTCGATACTCTCGCGGAGACTTGCTACGATCCTGGGCGATGGCGGCGGTGCCACATCGAATTTCAAATTGCCGGCCACGGCAATTTTCGCGTCGGACGCGCCAATCTCGATCAGCCGCCGCCGGTCTTCGTCGGTCTGCGCCAGGAAAAGATCGACGTTGGCGAGCGTTCGCTCCAGCAATCTCGGCAGCCAGAAGCGGAAGCGCTTATACCCGGGAAGAGAGCGGTCGGAAATACGGCAGTTGATCACGGCGATGCTTGCTCCGCTCTGCTTGGCCAGCCGCAGAAAATTTGGCCAGAATTCAGTTTCGGCAACGACCACCAGTTCGGGATGCAGAGCATCGAGATAAGGCCGAATGGCGAAGGCGATATCCAAAGGAAAGTAGAATACGTTCTCCGCGCCGAATCGCCGCGCGGCAAGTTGCTGCCCCGTGCTGGTGGTCGTGGAAATCAGTACGCGACGAGACGGGAATTTCTCTTGCAGCGCCTGAATCACCGCGCTCGAAGCCACAACCTCGCCGACAGAAACCGCATGCACCCAGATGGTGGGTCTTTCGCAACCCGCAGCCAAGCCGGACGGAACTGCGCCCAATCTCTGCCGCAAACCTGCGCGATACTTGCCGTGCCGCATCATCTGCAGCAGCCAGTAAGGGAGCGTCAGCACGAGAAAAAAAAAGAGAAGCGCACTGTAGAGTGCATACATGAAGAGAAGCCCCATTCTAAATGGCGAACGAATCTGCTGACGAAACTCAGATTGGCGTGGGGCAAAACCGCACGGCTGGCGTTGACGGCACCCCGACTATTCGGCATCCTATAATTCACGTATGCAGAATGCAGGTAAACAAGAAACCCATCGCATGCCAATGCCGCGCTTGGCGATGGTGTGCGCTCTGGTGCTGCTTTGCGCTCTCGGCGCCATGGCCTCCAAACAGTTTGTCATGCCCACCGCCCAGGCCGCCCGCACTTACCCAGCGCACGACGACCACCCCATGGAAAAGGTAACGGTCGCGGTCGACCCGTATGACGTCGAAGACAAGGCCTCGATCTTCAGTGTTAACTATCGCAACAACGGTTACATGCCCGTATTTTTCGTGATCACGAATGACGGCGATCAGCCCGTCTCTCTCGTCGACATGAAGGCCGAGTTGAATACAAAGAATCGTAGCAAGCTTTATCCCGCTTCCATGGACGATCTCTTGCGCCGCCTCTCGCATCCTACGCGCAATGACCGGCAGAATACGTTGCCGATTCCGCTGCCCAAGAAAGAGGTCAAAGGCGGAGTAAGCCGCAAGACGTGGGACGAACTCGATCAGGCTCAATTCGGCGCCAAGGCGGTGGAACCGCACGCCACGGTTCGTGGTTTTCTATTTTTCGATATCCAGGACATCTCGAATCCACTGGCCGGCGCCAGCTTCTATCTGACGGGAGTGGAGGACGCCAGGGGCACCGAGCTGATGTATTTCGAAATTCCAATGGAGAAATATTTGAGCGCGCCGGAAGGGAAGCGGCGGTAGAGGTTTCATGAATGGAGCGACGGGCGTCTCGCCCGTCATTTCCCTGCCCGCCGCTGCATCGTCGCCGGGCGGGACGCCCGGCGCTTCACCCCCACGGCTATAATCTCCGCTATGGCGACCCCTTCAGCCGTTTCCGAAAACCTGCTCGCGAAATACGAGCCTGTCATCGGACTCGAAGTCCACGTACAACTGCTGACTGCATCGAAGATATTCTGTTCGTGTTCGACTCGCTTTGGCGATCCGCCAAACACCAATGTTTGTCCGGTTTGCCTGGGACTTCCCGGTGCTTTGCCCGTGCTCAACCGCAAGGCCGTCGAATTCGCGGTGCTCGCGGCCATGGCTCTGCAGTGTCGCGTCAATGAAGTTTCCATCTTTGCTCGGAAGAATTATTTTTACCCTGACCTGCCCAAGGGCTACCAGATTTCGCAATATGACAAGCCTCTGGCTGAAATTGGATTCATCGATATCGACGGGAGCGAAGGCGGGACGAACGGCGGCAGAAAAAAAATCGGCATAACCCGGCTGCACCTGGAAGAGGACGCGGGCAAGAGCCTGCATGAAGGCTTTCCCGATGCCGCTTATAAGACGGCGATCGATTTGAATCGCACAGGCGTACCCCTTGCCGAGATCGTCAGCGAACCGGATATGCGATCCGCTGACGAAGCCTACGAGTACCTCACCCGGCTCAAGGAAATCATCCTGTACACCGGTGTCAGCGACTGCAACATGGAAGAAGGTTCGTTGCGCTGCGACGCGAATATCAGCGTGCGGCCTCGGGGGCAAAAAGAATTCGGCACCAAAACTGAGGTCAAGAACGTCAACTCGTTCCGCTTCATCAAGCAGGCGCTCGAATATGAGATCGAGCGCCACATCGGAATCATCGAGGGCGGCGGGCGAATCACGCAGGAGACGCGCCTTTACAACGCGCACGAAGGCAAGACCTACGGAATGCGCTCGAAAGAGCAGGCGCACGACTACCGCTATTTTCCTGAGCCCGACTTGCTTCCGTTGGTGGTCGATGAAAAGTGGCAAGCCGCGATCCGCGCCAGCCTCCCAGAGCTCCCCGAAGCGCGCCGCCAGCGCATGATGAAAGAGTATGGCATTACCGCCGGCGACGCCCACACGCTGTCGCTGACGCGCGCCATGGCAGATCAGTTCGAGTCCGCGGCGCGGACCGCGAAAAATCCCAAGCGTGTCGCGAATCTCGTGCAGAGCGAATTGCTTGGCCGGCTGAAGGCACAGGGCCTTGAGCTCGAACAATCGCCCATTTCGATGGCTGGGGTCACCGCCTCGGCCGATCTGGTCGAATCGGGTGCAATCTCCGGCAAGATGCTGAAAGATCTTTACGACCTCTGCTTCGAACGCAAGCAGGATTTCCCCGCTGTTTATGAAGGCGAGGGGCGTCCCGAGCAGTCTCGCGACACGTCGGCGCTCGAGAAACTCGCCGATGAGCTGATCGCAACGAATCCGAAGCAGGTGGAGCAATATCGCGCGGGCAAGAAGACTATGATCGGGTTTTTCGTGGGACAGGTGATAAAGGCGTCGAAGGGGCAGGCGAATCCGCAGCTGGTGAATGAAGTTTTGACCAGGAAGCTGGAAGGATAAACGCCCGCCTTTTGCCGGTAGAGTGATTGGGTGGGGGTGCTTCGGCTGCGGTTGAGCTTCGCTTTCGCGGAGCTCAATCCTCGCGCAGCATGACATTCTCAGCCG
>Ga0302326_10010163_pt1 | contig 20407 bp, 13 predicted proteins | sample Palsa_T0_3_FD_202264 | JGI IMG/M metagenome (GOLD analysis project Ga0302326, IMG submission 202264) | Peat permafrost microbial communities from Stordalen Mire near Abisko, Sweden - Palsa_T0_3 | ecosystem: Environmental > Terrestrial > Soil > Palsa > Peat permafrost | place: Sweden: Abisko...
GACCGAACTGCGCGCGCTCGCCATAGCCCAGCCAGCAGATGCGGCACGGCAGTCCCTGGAACTTAATCCGCTTGCGCGCAAGGTCGATCCAGCGGCTGAGAATTTTATTGCCGGGAAACATCTCGAGCACCAGATCGTCGGTAGTGTGAATGTCGGCGGGATCGCCCGAAAGCGCCGCCCAGCGGAACGGTCCGCGACCTTCGCAGAAAAGCGGACGAATGTATTCCGGCACGAACCCCGGAAAGTCGTAAGCGTTCTTCACACCGTGCTCGAAGGCGAAGGTGCGAATGTTGTTGCCGTAGTCGAAAGTGACCGAACCCATTTTCTGGAGCTTCAACATGCCTTCGACGTGACGCGCCATGGTGTCCAGCGAACGCTCGGTGTATTCCCTGGGATCGCGCTTGCGCAGCTCCAGCGCGTCCTCCAGCGACATGCCGTTCGGCACATAGCCGTTCAGCGGATCGTGGGCTGAGGTCTGATCGGTAAGGATGTCGGGAACAACGCCGCGCTCGGCCAGCTCCGGAATGATGTCGCCGCAATTGCCAACCAGCCCGACGGAGATGCTCTCCTTCTTGCGGACAGCGTTCTGGATAATGCGCAGGGCCTCGTCGAGGGAGTTGACCATGAAGTCGCAATAGCCGGTGCGCAGGCGCTTCTTGATGCGCTCGGGATCGACTTCGATGCCGAGATAACATGCGCCCGTCATGGTCGCGGCCAGCGGCTGCGCGCCACTCATGCCGCCCATACCGCCAGACACGATCAGCTTGCCTTCGAGTTCGCCGCCGAGATGTTTTTGGCCAGCCGCCGAAAATGTTTCGAATGTGCCCTGGATAATGCCTTGCGAGCCGATGTAGATCCATGAGCCGGCGGTCATCTGTCCGTACATGGTGAGGCCAAGCTTCTCCAACTCGTTAAACTTCTCCCAGTTCGACCAGTGGCCGACGAGATTGGAGTTGCAGATGAGCACGCGCGGCGCGTAGTCATGGGTGCGAAAGATGCCCACCGGCTTGCCCGACTGGACCAGCAGGGTTTCGTCGTTGTCAAGCGACTTTAGCGAATTGATAATGGCGTGGTAACAATCCCAATTGCGCGCAGCGCGGCCAGTGCCGCCGTAGACCACGAGGTCCTGAGGACGCTCGGCGACATCCGGGTCGAGATTGTTCATCAGCATGCGCATGGCGGCTTCCTGCGCCCAGCCTTTGCAGGACAACTGGTTGCCACGCGGCGCTCTTACCGGCGTGTAGGAGGAAGTGGAAGAATCGGTGAGGACTGGCATGACAGAAGAATGGTAGTGCGGCGGGCGGGAAAACGCCAGTTGTGAGTAGCCAGTTGTCAGTTGTCAGTTGTCAGTTGTCAGCTGTCAGCCTGCCAGCGTTGCGCAGCGCACCAGGCGATCATAGGGAGTTGTCAAGAACGCCCGCAGTTGGCGCGAGCGATCCGCTATTGCGTGGTGGCGCGAAGAGCAGATCCCTCGCTCCGCTCGTGATGACAATTCCGAAGGGCAACCAGCATGAGCCGTGAAACCAATAGCTGATGGCCGGAACAATAAAATCGGGGAGCGGCTGTTTGGCCATCTCCCCTCTCTCCGATCAGGCTTGCAATTAACCGTAGGTTAAGCGGTCTGAGGGAATGTCAACATCAAAACGCGATGAAAATATTGTAAAAAGTATGGGGGATGCTCCGCTGGTATCCTGCCAACTGGCATACCACATTGTGGCATATACATTGTGGGAGAAAGGCGCGGGCTCTGTCCTATCCCACACAGTGGCACACACTCGAACGGGAAAGTACTTGTGCGCAGGCGCTTTTCCCGGCTCGACCGGCCTTCTGCTCCAGCACAGCGGTGAGGTTGCTTCCAAACCCGATACCTTCAGGAAACGGCGATAAGCAAAAACAACCGGGAAGACAAAGGCTTCCCGGTTGGTGATTGCCAAGTGCTGATTGCTAACCGCTATTCGGCGTATGGCTTCCAGGTGCCGTCGTTTGATTCCATAACGACAATGGTGGTCTTGGTTGGATCCGCGGTATAGAAGTCCACACCGTACGATTTGATCAAGGTCGCGCGATCCCACGTGGGAAAGCTCTTTACCAGGGAGCCGGAGGCATCAAATTCGTTGCCCAGACGGTTGGGGACCCACTTCCAGGTGTACTCCACCTGCGCCAGATGCGGCTTCACCATGGTGACCTTGTCAATGGAGACCAGCTTGCGCTCGGCCAACGGAACCACGTAGCTGGGGGTGCCGTCGAGGTTCTTGCCTTTCTGCAGGCCATTGATGTTGTTCAGCAGACTCTCGCCGGGACCAGTCAGTGTGACAACCAGCGAAGTGGCGCTCTTAGCTTTGGCGGTTGTGATCACGCCAGCTTTGGCCAGCAGCTTGTAATGGGGATCGTCCGGCTTCTCATTGACGCTTGCCACCACAGTTCCGGTACTGAAGCGAATGGTTGCAGGACCCTGCGCTTTCAAAATGTTGCTGATGGTGGTAGTGGCCACGGGGACGGTCAGCACGTCGCGCGCGCCTTTTACGAAATAGAAAATAGTTCCACCAACCACCAGCACCAATCCTGCGACCAGCAACAACGGCAGGAAATTGTGTGAACTGTTCTCCATGGCAAGTTCGGCGGCGAAAATGTCCGGCTCCCTGGAGACCTCCGGGACGGCTTGCGGCTGCGTTTCTTTCTCGGTTTTGGGTTCGACGACGGTCGCCATAATGCACACCTCCAACGCGACGCTGCCCACCAAAATCTGAACGGCCGTGGACTCCGTTCGCTCTCCTGGCATGACCACTCCACAAAGGGCAGGGTAGCAGCCGCGTATGATCCCAGTATGGACCTTATGAACTTGGGTGCAGTGAGCGTTGTCACCCGGCCTTGTGAGGACTGAACGCAGGGGGCGGCGACGGCAATAGCGCCGTGGCCCGGTGTTGGCGCATTTGAAGAGGCACGGCTGGACAAGCTGCGGAAAAGGGCGGAAAAGTAGATCCCTCGCCGGACTGAAGTCCGGCTCGTGATGACAAAATGAAGGATGCGCAACGGCGCAGCTGAAGCTGCGCCCCTTCAAACCGGCGACGACAGAGACCTTTTCTCAAGCCTGAAAAGCCGCACCCCTTCAAGGATGGCCTTTCACGAACTCGGGCTGCTGGCCCTCGGCCCAAGGGTCATAGGTCTGCACGAAGATCATACGATCGCGAATGGTGGGATGGGTCCACGCCCAGAACTCCCAGAACTTGTTCACGCAGGGATAATCGAGCGACAGCTCGCCGAGTTTCTGAAACGACTGGGCAGCCGTACGCGATTCATCGGGAACCAGGCCGTGAATTAGCTCCAGCCCGTACTGATCGGCCTGATGCTCGTAATGACGGGATACAGCATTAAAGGCGGGAGTCGCCACAAAGGTAGTCACCGTCAGAATCAGCACCAGCAGCGGGAGCGACGCCCAGTCGCTGAGATCGCGAATTCCCCAGCGTGCGCCGTGACGAGCCACCAAGCAGTTTGCCAACCGATACGCCACGTAAAGCAACGCAAGTAACAACAGCAGATCGATGGCGGCTTCCTTCGGGATGTGGCCAAGAGCGTAGTGCCCCATCTCATGCCCGAAGACGAATAGCGTCTCAGGAGTCGTCATCTGCTGCATGGTCGTATCCCATACCACGACGCGCTTGGTGGCGCCGAAGCCGCTGACGTAGGCGTTCAGCGTGGTGTGCTTCTCGCTGGCTTTCATCTCGAACATGCGCTGTGGGGGGATGTCCATCCCGGCGCGATGCACCACGCGCTCGATCTGCACAACCAGATCGTTGTGGTGATCGGTGAGCGGCTCGAAGCTGTTGAACATCGGCTCAATCCAAATCGGCGTGATGAAGACAACCAATACTACGATTGGAATGAGGGCCAGCCAGAAGTAAAGCCACCATCGCCTGGGACTGAGGCGCAGCATGCGATAGAGAATCCGGCCCAGAACGCTGGCGAAGATGCAGCCGAGCAGAAGGTCTTTGCCCCAATCGCCAAACCACGATGCCCAATGCTGTACCGAGAGCCCATACTTCAGGCCGAGATGGTGCTCGTAGAGAGCGAACGGAAGCTGGGTCAGTTCCGCGGCCAGCACGAACAGCGACATCACGACTACCGCTTGCACAATTCGATACCGCGACGTGAGCTGCGCAAGGTTGCCCAGGCGCTGGCCAAAACGCGTTCGCAACATCAGCCAGAGAACCAGAAAGCCCCAGATGGCGGTGACGAAGTACAGGGTGCCGTCGAGCAAGTAGAGTGCATAGGCTTGGGCGAGCTTGTCCGGCGGCAAGGAATACTGCAATAGGGGCTGGACGGCCGTGGGTGCTGACGCAGAAACAGACGACGATGGCAGCTGGGCATTATGGGCGGCGAGGGGCACTGGAATCGACAGCAGGAGGAGAACTGAAACCAGCAGTGGTCGCAGACGGGACATGTGCATCTGTTTGCACCTATGCCTAACAGCGGAGAGTCTGATGCAGCACCTCGGACATGGGAAAGTTCTTGCGCTGCCGCCCCAGTCTGGAACTGACCACCACCTTAGCGACGATCTCATCCCCACTGTTTTCAGATACTTGAAGCGATTCCCAGAAAGTGTACAACTACTGAAAATTCAGTAGCTTATCGCGATTAGTTCTTGACTTTTGCATATCCGGGAGTAACATAACAGTATCACCTCCGATCCATTTCAGGATCGAATGGGCTCGGAGCCAAGGAAATCGTCACCGCTCCTTGGCATCGGGCCCATTTTATTGCTCGATTTTGGTAACGTCACCGCCGGGGTGGCGATCGACGCACCTTTAACTGCCGTCTCCTAGGTCGATGAGTTCAAGGATCCTGTTCATTGTTGGACTGATTTTTTGCCTCACTCCGTGGGCATCGCCACCACTGGCCCTGCTTGCCGGCCTCACTTTTGGCGCGATCGCCAGCCACCCATACCCAAGACAATCCCAGCGCACGTCGAAGTTTCTGTTGCAGGCCGCCGTGGTTTGCCTGGGGTTTGGAATGAACCTGCAGGAAGTTCTTAAGGCGGGGAAAAGCGGCTTTCTCTATACCGCACTGAGCATCACGTTTGCCTTGCTCCTGGGCACGCTGCTGGGCAAGCTGATGGCAGTGCATCCGCGCCCGGCATTTCTCATCTCCACTGGAACCGCGATCTGCGGGGGCAGCGCCATTGCCGCGGTGGGGCCCATTACCGGCGCCACCGCGGACGAAATGTCGGTCTCGCTGGGAACTATTTTCGTGCTAAACTCCGTTGCCCTGCTGACGTTTCCATCAATTGGACTTTGGCTGAAGCTGTCGCAGAGCCAGTTCGGACTGTGGGCCGCACTGGCCATCCACGATACCAGTTCCGTTGTGGGAGCTTCGGCAAAGTATGGGGCCGTCGCCCTGGCCGTCGGGACCACCGTTAAGCTGGCGCGAGCGTTGTGGATTGTGCCTCTGTCAGTCGCAACCGCCGCCGTCAAGGGCAGCAAAACGCGCATCCAGTGGCCGTGGTTCATCTTGTTCTTTTTCCTGGCAGCCGTGGCCAACACCTACTTTTTTCCCGGAGCGACCGCGTATCGCCATCTGAGCAGCTTCGGCAAGCTGATGCTGGTGGTTACGTTGTTCCTGATCGGCGCCAGTCTGTCGCCGGCGGCGCTGCGCAAGGTTGGTCCGCGTCCGCTGCTGCAAGGCGTCGTGCTGTGGATTGTGGTCGCCGTGTGTAGCCTGCTGGCAATTCGCGCGGGGTGGATACGAATTTAGAATAGGGCGGCAAGGTTACCAGGAAGCTCGCGAATTGAAACTACTTCCACTTCAGCGGAAATTTCTGGCGCTGGCGATGCTCCTGTCGCTGGCTCTCGCAGCTGGCGCACAAAACAGCAACACCGCGCCGGCAGTCTGCGCGGCGTGCATCCGCGGCAATCTTGAGTATCTCGCCGGACCCGCGCTACGGGGCCGCGGCAGTGGAACCATCGACGAGTATCACGCCGCGCAATACATCGCGGCCAAGCTCAAGCAATACGGGCTGGCTCCCGCTGCGGGAAATGGCGAATACATCCAGGCAGCGACTATCGAGTCTCCAACCGTGCCGCACGCCAATGACACGCCGGGGCAGGTTTCGCATACCTGGAATGTGCTGGCGAAGATTGCAGGCAAGAAAGCGGACCAGATCATCCTGCTAAGTGCGCACCTCGACCATCTTGGAGTGAAGAAGGGGAAGACTTATCCCGGAGCGGACGACGATGCTTCGGGCACGGTCGCGGTGATGGAACTGGCGCGAGCTCTGGCTAAACAGCCTCGACCGCAGCGGACGATTGTGTTTGCGCTGTGGGGCAGCGAAGAGGCGGGATTGGTGGGGGCGCGATACTTCCTGAAACATCCGACCTTCGAGCTAAAGAACATCGTGGCTAATCTAGAGTTCGAGATGATTGCTCGACCTGATCCTAAGGTGCAGCCCGATCAACTCTGGCTGACCGGATGGGAGCGCACCGATCTGGGGCCTGCGCTGGCAGAGCACGGCGCGCAACTGGTCGGCGATCCACATCCCGAGCAGAACTTCTTCACGCGCTCTGACAATTATGCGCTGGCGAAGAGCGGCATCATCGCGCAAACCGTTTCCAGCTACGGCCTGCACAAGGATTACCATCAGCCCACGGATACGTTGGACAAGGTGGATTGGCAACATCTGGACGGCGCCGTGGGATCGATGATTGCGCCGGTTAGCTGGCTGGCCAATAGCGGGTTCACGCCAAGGTGGAACGCGGGGCAGAAGCCTTAGCCGTTTGCTTCCTCAAGCACCTGCGAGACTTCTTCCCACTCGCCCATCAACCCTTGGAGTTCTGCGCGACGGGCGGCCAAGAGTTCGGTCCAGCGCGCGGTTTCTTCGGCACTGACGAAGGACTGCAACTCGCGCTCACACTCGGCGATTCCGTCTTCCAGCCGCGCGATCCCCTGCTCCACTTGTTGATGGCGCTCCTGCATTTGCTTCAGCTTGATGGGATTGATGCGCTTCTTCGATTGCGATTGCGACTTCTGGCCGTTGTAGCCGGGAACGTCTGACAATGTGGGAGCCCAGGCGGTTTGCTCGGCTTCGCTTTCGCCCGATTCCTGGCGCTGTTTGCGCCACAGGTAGTCTTCGTAGTTTCCGGGGAAGACTTCAACCCGACCGTCGCCGATCTCGAACACGCGAGTCGCCAGCTTGTCGATGAAGTAGCGATCGTGGGAGACGAAGACCACTGTGCCGTTGTACTTCTCCAGCGACTCCAGCAGGACGTCCTTGGCGCGCATGTCGAGGTGATTCGTAGGCTCGTCGAGCAGCAGGAAGTTCGAGGGATGCAGCAGCATTCGGGCCAGCGCGTAACGATTGCGCTCGCCGCCGGATAAGACGCCGATCGGCTTGAACACATCGTCCTCGGAAAAAAGAAAACAGCCTAGAACGCCGCGCAGCTCGGTGATTGACTTCTGCGGCGCAACGTCGGACAAGTCGTCGAGCAGGCGCCGCGAGGAATCGAGTTCCTTGTATTGGTCCTGCGCGAAGTAGTCGGGCTCGACGTTGTGGCCGAGTTTCAAAGTGCCTTCCGTCAGCGGCTCAATGCCGGTCAGCAGCTTGATGAGCGTCGACTTTCCTGCCCCGTTTACGCCGACCAACGCGATGCGATCGCCGCGTTGAATGGTGAAGTTGACATCGCGAAAAACGCCCTTCGGCCCATAGCTCTTGGCGACATCGGTAGATTCGATCACCGTGCGTCCGCTGGGATTGGGCTGCGGAAAGGTGAAATGAATGGTCTTCTCGTCCGGAGGAATTTCGATGCGCTCGATCTTTTCCAGTTCCTTGATGCGGCTTTGCACCTGCTTGGCCTTCGTCGCCTGGGCGCGAAAGCGATTGATAAACGCCTCCAGTTGCTCGATGCGATCGCGCTGGTTCTTGTAAGCCGATACCAGCGAATCGCGGCGCTCCTGTTTCTCCTGCAGATACTTTTCGTAGTTGCCACTGTAGAACTGCACGCGCTTGTTCCAGATTTCGGCGGTGCGATTCACCGTGACATCCAGAAAATAGCGGTCGTGCGAGATGAGGACGTAGGCAAAGGGATATTGGAGCAGATATTGCTCCAGCCAGTTGCGGGTTTCGAGATCAAGGTGGTTGGTGGGCTCGTCAAGCAACAGCAGGTTCGGCCTGGAGAGCAGCAGCTTGCCCAAGGCGATGCGCATCTGCCATCCGCCCGAGAACTCTTCGGTGTAGCGCGTCCAATCTTCTTTGCGGAAGCCGAGGCCGTCGAGCACGGTGCCAACCTGCGAGTCGAGGGCGTAGCCGTCCTTCACGCGGAATTCGGTCAGGATGCGCTGGTAGCGATCGGCAACTTGCGCGTATTCGTTCGAGGTGTGATCGAGTTCGGCGATCTTGTGGGTGAGGTCTTCCATCTCCTGCTCCAGGGCGCGCAGGTTGGAGAAGACCGACATGCATTCGGCGAAGACGGTGCGTCCGGAAAGTTGCAGGCCGTCCTGCGGGAGGTAGCCGAAGGTTGTATTTTTGGCGGGGACGATGCTGCCATAATCGAGGGATTCAATGCCGCACAGTATCTTCAGCAGCGTGGATTTGCCGGTGCCGTTGGCGCCCACCAGTCCGACGCGGGCGTCGGAGGTGATGAGCCAATCCAGATTGTCGAACAGAAGCTTGGGCCCGAAGCGTTTGCCGGCGGAGGAGAGTTGGATCATGATGAAAGGTCAGAAGCGATTATAAATTTCATTGGGATAAAAGGTTTGCGTCGGGTGCACGGCTTCGACGCGCTCACGATTTGGTAGGCAGCGATTCTTGCCAGCATCGTGTCAGGGCACGTCTTCAGACGTGCCGCAGCTTGACCCAAGAAACGTGGGCTTTAGTCCCTGAGAATTCAGTTATCGCAGGGGCTAAAGCCCAGACTTACGGAATGCGTGTACGGCACGACTAAAAGTCGTGCCCTGACACAAACAATTGACCAGCACGACTTTCAGAAGGGCGCGCAAACTTAAAGGCAGATCCCTCGTCGGGCTGAAGCCCTCCTCGGGATGACAAGTATAAAGGGCTTGCCACGGCGCAGCTAAAGCAGCGCCCCTTCAAAACCTCATATATCCAAAATTCATTTGGGCTGAAGGCCGCGTCGATTACCTCCAGCTAATTGAACTCGTAGCTCGTGGCTCGAAGCTCGCCGCTAGTTGCTCTTCTTCTGGCTGCGCAGGATGCGGTCGTCAATGGGCTTGCGTCCGGCGAAGCCTTCCTGCGTGTCGTGCCAGTGGGTGATTTTCTTTTCGCCCAGCTTCCAGCAGAGCAGGATGACATCGTCGCCGACGACGCAAGGAAAATCCAACAGGCCAATGTCGAGGTCTTTCACCTGAACGCCGGTAGCGTCAATCTCGGCCACTGCGTCTTTGGCGCGTTGCAGAGCCTTCTCGCGCTCGGCCTTGCGGCGCGCCACAGAGACAATGTCGACCAGCGTGCCGCCGTTCACGAAGATGCGGTTGGCCAGCGCCTGCTGCTCGGCGTCCACTTCCTCAATCAGCGACTTCGCCTGGATGGCGGAGCGCAACAATGACTCCAGAACGGGCAAAAGGGTCTCAGCTTCTGTAACGGTAAAGGTACGCGACATATCGATGTTTTCCAGCGTGGCCAGGGTTTGCGCCGTGTGGCGCGCCATAACGCGACGGCGATGCTCACGCACGTCAGACCAATAGCGTGGAACCCGCCGTAAGAATTTTTCCCGAGGACGCTTACGAATAATCACTGGATCTCTAACATCCTATCAAGTGCCACGCGCGCCCACCTCTTGACATTATCTTTCACTGTTATCTGATTGACGACATTGCCGTCCACCAGGTTCTCCAGGGCCCAGCACAGATGCTGCGGCGAAATGCGAAACATGGTGGTACACAGGCAGCCCGAGTTATCCAGAGTGATGACGTGCTTGTCGGGATTTTCCTTGGCAAGCCGGTTGACCAGGTGGATTTCCGTACCAATCGCAACCGACGATCCCGCGGGCGCCTGCTGCACTAATTTGATGATGCGATCGGTCGAACCGATTCCGTCCGCCTTCTGGCAAACCTCCCAGCGGCACTCAGGATGAACGATGACCTGCATGTCCGGATAATTTGCGTGGACCTTGTCCACATGTTCCGGCAGAAAACGCTGGTGCACCGAACAGTGTCCCTTCCACAAGATGACCTTGGCTTGGCGCAGACGATCGGCGGTCAAGCCACCCTGAAGCATGTAAGGGTCCCACACCACCATGTCATCCAGCGGGATGCCGCGGGCGAATCCGGTGTTGCGGCCCAGGTGCTGATCGGGCAGGAAGAAAATCTTTTCGTTGCGACCGAAGGCCCAGTCAAACGCGCCCTTGGCATTCGATGAAGTGCAGACCATCCCGCCGCGCTCGCCGCAAAAAGCCTTGATAGCGGCAGTCGAGTTCATGTACGTGATGGGCGTGATGCCGTTGCCCTCGTCGTCAGTGAGGCCGAGGTTGACGAATTGCTCCCACGCGTCTTCCACCTGCGAGATCTCAGCCATGTCGGCCATGGAACAGCCGGCATTGAGATCGGGAAGCAGCACGGCCTGGCCAGGACGCGCCATGATGTCGGCGCTCTCGGCCATGAAATGGACGCCGCAGAAGACGATGTAGGTGGCCTTGGTCTCGGCGGCCAATTGCGAAAGACGGTAGGAATCGCCACGATAATCGGCGAAACGTATCACTTCGTCACGTTGATAGTGGTGACCCAGGACGACGCACTCGCTGCCCAGAGCTTCCTTGGCAATGGCAATGCTGTGGTCCATGGAGCCGTCGGGCTGTACGAGGTAATTTTCAAGCGAGCAGGATGCCGCTTTTGTAACCGGTGCTGTAGCCATCTTTGTGTCTCTGCCTTCAGTCCCGGCGGCGTGAGTACACGGCCCGGAACGGGGATGTTGAAAGCTGACTCGCGGCTCCAGTAGATCCACTACCCGCCATTGGCGGGCCCGACCTACGGGGATGTTGAAGCTGCCAGTTGACGCTTCTTTACAACTCACTTTATTGGATGACCTGGGCGCCGGGTTCGTTACAAAATTGAAAACCGCGTCCTTCTTCGACGCGAGCCAATGTGCTGGCATCCGGCGCGACAAGCATCGAACAGGATTATTGTTACGCGTTGCGAAAAATTAGGCAAGAGAATATGGGTTGTCGGCATGGTGTATAGCTTCAGCCAGACACGTTCTGGAGGCGCAAAAGGGGCCTTTTCGGCCCTTTTTGGTTGTTGAATATACGACCACGTAAAACCAAAAATGCGGGTCGCTAGCGTATTGTTTTTCGGGACGATCCCAATACAGACTTCCCAAGACAATTCTGATTAAGTCACAGCCGAGGTCCCTCGGCGGCTAAAGCCGCGAAGATTTTTGGGGCGCTTTAAGGACGGCCTAAAGGCCGTCCCCTTCGAGAAATCAGACTTAATCAGACCTTCCCTACGGCGCGAAGTAGCCGGAGATGTCGAGGATCAGTTGCGTCAGTCCGGCTGCGTAGGCGTCGATAGAGCCATCGTTGGTCGGCACGATCGCCATGTTGGAGGTAATGAAGCCGTCGTAGGCGTTCAGCGTCGAGACTCCGGGCTGGCCTTCGCCGTGAGGCCACAAGGTGAGGTAAGGCATGGAGCCGCTCGGCACCACGGTCGCGTTGAAGACGAACCCTTTGGCGGTGCTCGGAGGAGCACACTGACTGGTCAGCACGTCGACGCCATTCGGAGGGTTCCAGATACCCATGAAGGGCTGCCCATTGCCAACTTGACGAGTGTCGAGCACGCGGCAGGGCGTCAGCGGATACAGTGACAACCCGCCCGTTCCCGGCGCGGCGAAGTAACCATCGACATCCAGCAACAGGTTCGTGTTGTTGCTGTGGGCATAGAAGGCGGTTGCGTTCTCGCTGCCCGCAGGCACGATGGCCGCATTCGCTACGATCGTACCGGTGTTGTCGTTGAGCGTGGAAACGGTGGGCCTCGATTCACCCTCCGGCCACACGGTTAGATAATCCAGCCCGCCGGCGGACGGAAGGACCGTGACGTTAAACGAATACGCCGTCGCGTTATTGGGAACACCGCAATTGGGCGGAATCGCGTAATCGCGTTCTACGCCGGCTTGGAGCATGCCTCCGTCCTGGTTGTTGCGGGTGTCGACGATGCGGCAGGGCGTCAGCGGATAGAACTGATAGGTCTGCGAGCTTGGTGTTGCAAAATAGCCGTCGATGTCGAGGATAACGTCGGTGGTGTTGCTGGCGTAGACACTAACTGCACCGCTCGCGCCCGCCGGGACAATGGCGGCGTTGGCCTTTACGCGGCCGTCGGTGGAATTCATGGTTGAGACACCAGGCTGGCTTTTGCCTGAGGGCCAGATGGTCAAATAACCGAGCGGATGCTGTGGCACGACGGTAACGTTGAGCGAGTACGCTGCGGAGGTCGCCGGAATACTGCACCCGCCAAGATGCGGAACGACGAAGAATTGGAACGTGCCGCCTTCGATCGGGTCGTGCGTTTGCCGGGTGTCCGCCAATCGGCAGGGCGGCACGGGAACAAATTGGACGGGCGTGGGGCTGGGCCCCGTCAGGCTGTAGACAGTTCCAACGTTGTCGGTCCCACCAGCAGCCGTTGTCCCGTAGAAGCTCCCGTTGCCGGCCTGGACAAGCGCGGTGGGGGCATAGCCGGCGGTGCCGTCGAAGCTGTACAACGTAGTCAGCGTGCCGCTGGGGGTAATTCTGAAGACGGTACCACAGCCCCCAGCCATACCGCCCCCGCAGATCGGGTTGCCCCCTTGAGAGGCCGTCCCGTAGAAATTGCCGTCGGTGCCTTGCACTAGGACGGCGTCCGGGTCGTAGCCGTCCGCGCAGTTCGGCTGGGTGCAGAAGCCGTAGAGGGTGGTCAAGGTTCCGCTAGGGGTGATTTTGAAAATCGTGCCACAGCCCGATAGCACAGTACAGTTGTTGTTGATAGGACCACCTCCCGGGGTCGTCCCATAGAAGCTGCCGTCGGTGGCCTGCATCAGCCCTACGGTAGGTCCGGAGCCATCCGTGAGGTCGAAGCTGTGCAGCGTGGTCAACGCGCCGCTAGACGTGATTTTGAAGACAGTGCCACAGCCCAGCGGACAACTATTGTTGACGGTGCCGCCTCCCGGGGTTGTTCCATAGAAATTGCCGTCGGTGCCCTGCACAAGCGCGCCTTCGGGGACAGAGCCATCGGCGCCGTTAAAACTGTGCAGCGTGATCAGCGTGCCTTGGGGGGTGATTTTGAAGACCGTGCCGTGGCCGTTGGCCCCGCCGCTCGAGGCTGTGCCGTAGAAGCTCCCGTCGGTACCCTGCACCAGCGTGGCCGTGGGGCCGGCACCGTCGCCGTAGTCGAAGCTGTGCAGCGTGGTCAGCGCGCCACTTGGGGTGATTGTGAAGACCGTGCCCTGGCTGTGAGCTCCGCCTTGGGCCGTCGTCCCATAGAAGTTGCCATCGCTGCCTTGCACCAGTCCGTGAGGGGAGGCGCCATCCGTGTTGTCAAAGCTGTGCAGCGTGGACAGCGTGCCGCTTGGGGTGATTTTGAAGACCGTGCCGGCTCCTGGCGCCCCGCCGCTCACGGTCGTCCCGTAGAAGTTCCCGTCGGCGGCTTGCATGAGGGCCGTCGGATAAGCACCGTCGGTAAAGTCGAAACTCGCCAGGGTGGTGAGGGTTTGTGCAGGCGAGGCAATCGCCGTCGCGGCGCAAAACACAAAGATGACGCAGGCGATTTTCGCCAAGCTAAATCTAGTCGACGCCAAGCGGTGACTTGTGGGCATAGCTTCCTCCTGAGAGTCTTCGTTGGGATCGGTTGCGCTCGGCTGCGTCGTTTCGCGGCAGAAAACCCTCCCCCATAAGCAAAACCGGCTGTGTGTGGGGCACCCGCAGGCGATGGTTATCTCGCGGTCGCACCCGAATTCGAACGACATTTGGATAGAAGCCGAATGTTAGCACCGTCTGCGCTAGGTTCAAACGCTTTTTCGGCCAGACTCGAGAATTCCCGTTCCGGGAATCTGGCACATTTTAGTGCCGTATTTTCTTGACCTAATAGTGGTGCAGTTCGATACTTGAGGGGTTAGGGTAGGATCCGCCTGACTCCTGGCGCTCCTGCCCTATTTGTGTCAAGAGGCAGTTGCCGGTTGTCAGTTGTCAGAGCACGAACTGCAAGTGCTTGTTTCGCAGCGGCTTGCGGGGAAATACAATGGAATGAATACTTTGCGGGGAAAGGTGCAAGTGGTTAAGAATCATTCACTTAGACTGCGATATAACTTCAATGTAATCAATACTTTGACATAAAGCCTTTATTTGCAACACTAATTTTGAAGGGGGTACCCATATGAATCTTCCAATCTGCGAGCATATCAAGCCGGGCGGAGCACCCTGCGGGTCACCGGCATTACGAGATCATAAGTACTGCTATTACCACATGGGCCTGCGCAAAGCTGTGCCCACCGCGACCATGTTCGTCAGGGCCAATCCGTATCGCAAGGATGGCGACGACTACGCGATCTTCGACCTGCCGTTTCTGGAGGACGCGGCGGCGATCCAGATTGGGTTCATGCAGTTGATTCAGGCGGTGGCATGGGAAGAGATCGACGCTCGACGGGCGAAGCTGATCTTGTCGGCGCTGCACGGCGCGGCAGCTAACCTGCGGAAGATGGATGCTGTCCTGGCGAAATGCGAGGCTGCGAAGAAAGAAGACAACGTCGATAGGGGCGAGGTAGCCGAGTCCCGCTCTAGCCAAGAGATGGCTGGAACGGGGCACCCTAACAATGTTGATGGGGCAGGTGCTGCCGAGGGCCACCCGAGCCCCAAGGCGGCTACAACGGGGGACCTGAGCCTCGACGACATAGCGCCCGCTAGTGGAATGCCCGCTGCGAAGAAGCAGCCTACGAGCGTGCAGGCTGGTTCGGAGACGAAGAAACGAACAGGGTAGGTAGTCGGGAAGAAACCGCAGATCCCTCCGCTCGGGCTGACAAGGAGCGGTTGTCCATAATGTGTTGTCAGTTGTCCGTTGCAGGAACCCGCCCTGTCGCCAAAAGACGGCGACGAGGATGGGGCACCCGCGATCCCATCCTGTCGCCAAAAGACGGCGACGAGGGTGGGGCACCCGCTGGAAAGGGGCATCCGGTCGGTTGTCAGTTGTCGGTTCTCAGTGCTCAGGGCCACAAGGATGTTGGTTCAGTCCTGGGACGAGAAGCTGTAGAGGTTGGTCTCCAGCTCTTCTTCGCTGAGGGCGTGGAGGTCGATCCAGCCTTCCAGCGGAAGCGAGTCGACGGGCAGGTGCTCGCGCCAGATGGCGAAGCGAAGACGGATGCGGCTTCCCGGTTGCGCGCCGATCAGATCGAAGGGCACGCGCATTTCGAAAATCTGATCGAGAGCAACTTCGACTCCGTTCGGATTCGAGCTGCCGTTATCAGATGAGAAGCTCGCTAGTTGGTTGCGCTCAGCGCCGTTGGTCAGGACCCATTGCAGCACGTTGCGGTCTTGCGCATCGACGGTGAGACGATAAGAATCCGGCGCAGCCTTCAGGTTCCCTCTCGGGCGCCAAACCTCCAGGTTGACCACCAGCCGATACGCGTCTTCGGGTATGTCGTGATGAAAGTCGAGACGGCCAGAGACGGAATCGGCATCGAGACCAGCGTAAACGGCGTCGAGCAGAAACTGCTTGCCATGCATCGCGCTGGTGCGCTGATCGGAGGTGTAACTCGCCGCGCCCATCCACTCGAAGTATCCGCTGACCAGACCGTCGACGCGAGCGCGCACATACGCGGTTTGCGGAATGTAGCTTGGCCGCGGAACGCCGCTCATGATCGGCGTGTTCAGCTCCTCCGGCGGAATGCCTTCCAGCGCGTGATAGACGTTCGAGAGATGCTTGCGGTAAAGCTCATCGAAGTCGCGGTCGTTGGCCGAGTGATGTTCAGGACCGTACCACCAGTTCCAGTCGCTGCCCTCGGCGATGAGCAACTCTTCCCAGGCGATTTGCCGTTGCGCCTCGGAGACACGATTGGCGTGATGGTCGTAGTAGTCGCGCGCTTCGGCCAGCAAGTCCCAGGCGCGATTGTCTTCGGGAGCGCCGATCCAGACGTTGAAGTTGGCGTCAATCCACGAGCCCGGAACCAGGCGATGCAATTCACCAAAGTCGGCTTCGGCGTGCCGCGCGATGGCCTCGCTGATCGTTACCGGTTCGATCTGCTCGTCGCGTTGCAGCGCGTCGTAGAAGCGGCGCAGAAATTCGCGGCCAGATTGCGGATAGTATTCCCAGGCATTCTCGCCATCGAGAATGATCGACACGACCGCATTCTTGCCCTTATCGAGCAACGGCTGCGCCGAGTCCTTGATGTTCTGGATGAGATGATTGGCGGCGTCCTGCGCGGGCATTCCGGAATAGACGAAGCCGATGAGGTCGGAGAGACGATGGTCGCGAAACACCAGATGCATTCGCGTCTCGTCCTTCTCATAGCGATAGATGTTGTACAAACGCTCGGCGCCTTCGGCCGTCAGGTGATCGCCATTATGGCGAGTGAAGTTGAAGTCGAGCGAGCGGCCGAGCACGCCTTCGTCGGTCGCCATCCACTCGATGCCTTGGCGACAGGCGAGCTTCAGCGCTTCGTCGGAGACGCCTCCCTCCGACGGCCACAGGCCTTTTGGCCGCACGCCGAAGAGCGTCTGGTGCGAGTCGAGCGTGCGTTGGATCTGAAGCGAGGCGTCGTCAGGATGGCGGAAGCGCCGCGTGGGCAGCGGCAATCCGGGCGACGACTCCGCGCCCACATTGGTATCGCACAGCAGCGGCAGAATGGGATGGTAAAACGGCGTCGCCGAAAGCTCGATGCCACCGCGCTGCACGGCTTCGGCGTAAACCGGCAAAACCTTGGCGAGAATGTCGCGTTCCTTGGCGGTGACGAGTTGCTGATCGTCGCGCGTGAAGTCTTCGCCCTTCTGCACCAGCGCGGCGATGTTCGGCTCGGCAAGGAAGACCTCGTCGAACCAGGCGAGCTGCGACAGCACTTGCAGATCGGCGTAATCGCGCGTGGCAAAGTAGGATTCGGGACCTTCGGGTCGCGCACTGGTCGAGCGATAGCGCTCCCACAACTCGCGATAACGCGGATAGCGGCCAATCATGTTGACCGGATTTGCCTGGAACAGATATTGCAGTGCGAAGCGGCGGTCGGCAGCCGTGAGCTCATTGGCAGGCTTGGCGACGAGATCGAAGAAGGGATCGTGCGCCTGGCCGGATACATAGTCCTGAATCTGGGCGACCAGCGACGGCACAAGATTGAAGTTCTGGTGGACCTCGGGAAATTCGTCGAGCAGCTTGACCATCCCGAAGTAATCCTTCAGGGCGTGCAGGCGCACCCAGGGAAGGCGATACTCGCCCGTGACCATGTCTTTGTAAAACGGCTGGTGCATGTGCCAAAGCAGCACCAGTCGGATCTTCGGAAAACCTGCGGGGGAAACTGCATCACTCATGGAAGGAATTTTTCGAGCAGCCAAGTGTATCAGGCCGGATCGGTTGGTAGAACCACATCCGCCTGTGCGGTTGAAATTTCTGCTGTCGCTGTATGAAGATCGCATCTCCGACGCGATGGCTGACAGTCCACGCCTAAAGGCTAACTGCTAATTGCTAATTGCTAATTGCTGCTTTTTTCGCGTGGGGATGGGTTTTGTCGTACACCTCCATCACGTGCTTCACCGTGAGCTGGGTGTAGCGTTGCGTGGTGGAAAGCCGCTCGTGGCCGAGCATCTCCTGGATGGCGCGCAGATCAGCGCCTTCTTCCAGCATGTGCGTGCCGAAAGCGTGGCGCAGGGTATGAGGATGAAGGTCGGGCGAGAGTCCGCGTGCGACCGCAATCTGCTTGACGATGCGGCCAACGCTTCGCGTGGTAAGCCGCGTGCCGCGCAGGTTGATGAGCAGTGCTCGTTCGCTGGTTCGCTTGGTTTCGCCGAGCACGCGCTGGCGCGCCGGCAGATAAGACTGCATTGCGGCCTTCGCCGAATCACCGAACGGAACATATCGCTCTTTGCGGCCCTTGCCGCGCACCAGCACCACTTCGTTCGACCAGCGAATGTCGTCGAGATTGATGCCGATCAACTCCGAGTTGCGGATGCCGCAGCCGTAGAGCAGTTCCAGGATCACCTGGTCGCGCTCGCTGAAGGCCGAACATTCCGGCATCTCGGAATCGAGCACCGTGTTGACCTCCTCGATGGTCGGCACGCGCGGCAGTTTCTTCGGCAGCTTTGGTGTGGCGACCAGCGCCGCCGGATTCTGTTCGACTTCGCCCTCCTGCGCCAGCCACCGGTAGAGCGAGCGCAGCGCAGCCAGCGCGCGCGCGACCGAAGTCTTGCTGAGCCCGCGCTCGTACAGGTTCGCCAGGTAACCGCGGATGAGAACGTGATCGATGTCATGCCAACTCTGCGGGCCAATGTAGTCCGCAAACTGCGCCAGATCGGTGCGATAGGCCTTGATGGTGTGGACGGAAGCGTTGCGCTCCTGGAGCGCGCGAAGGAACTTCGCGATTGCTTTTTCGACGATGCTTGCGCCGCGCTTGGTCATGCGTCTTTACCCTCGCCGCTTGCTGCGCGGATGATGCTCCTTGTACACACGGTTCAAGCGATCGAGTGCGAGATGCGTATAGATTTGCGTCGTCGAAATGTCGGCGTGGCCAAGGATGGTCTGCACGGTGCGCAGATCGGCGCCGTTCTCCACCATGTGCGTCGCGCAACTGTGACGCAACATATGCGGACTCGCATGACGCGACTGCGCCGACGCGTCGTTTACCATCTGCCACACTCGTTGCCGCGTGATGCCGCGCGCGCCGCGGGCGATGAACAGAAACGGCGACGACTTCCCTGCCGCCAGCACCGGACGCGCGTCGCGCAAATATTGCTGAACCACTTCCTGCGCGGCGCGGCCCAGCGGGACGATGCGTTCCTTGTCACCCTTGCCTCGCACCAGCACATAGCCCAACTCAAGCTTCAGGTCTTCGAGCTTCAAGTTGACGACCTCGGAGACGCGCAGCGCGCCGGCGTAGAACCCTTCCAGCATGGCGCGATCGCGGCCGGCAAGCGCTTGCGACTGGCGATCGTCCTTCGCGCGCGGCGGGCCTTGCAGCACGCTCTCGAGCTCATCAGCCGCCAGCGACTTCGGCAGCACCTTCCACTGCCGCGGAGTGTCGATATTCAACGTGGGATCGGCAGTGACGTAGCGGTCCAGCAACAGGTATTTGTAGAAGTGCCGCAACGCCGAAAGCTTGCGCGCCACGCTGCGCCCGTCGACGGCATTCGACAGCAGCGCGTTGAGGAAGTCGCGCACATCCTGCCGCCGCGCCTCGCGCAGCCCGCCCTTGCGCTTCAGCAGAAACGCGGAGTACTGCTCGAGGTCCGACCGATAGGCCGCGACGCTCAGAGGCGCGAGTCCCTTCTCGACCTTGAGGTAGTCGAGAAACGAGATCAGCAGCCGCAGGCTGGGATCGGCACTCTGCATCAGATTAGTATGCTGGCGAGCAAGCCGCATTGGAATAGCGAGAGAGGTGCGCCCAAGAGATCTCCCTCTGCTACTTGCGCGACATGTGCTATCTATCCCGAGTGTGTCATTCTGAGCGGAGCAGCGCCGCTTTTCAGGCGCTGCGGAGTCGAAGAACCCCTATCCCGCCGAAGGTCCCACGCCCGCCTTCTTTCGCACCGAATTCAGCAATCCCACCGCGTTGTGCGGCGAGCGCGGATCTTCTTCGTGCTTGAAGAACGCGTAGGTCTCCAGTCCATCGGCAACACACTTCTCTATGCGCTCCTCGAGCTTCTTCAACTCGTCCGCCGAATAGCTAGGGTGCCGAAAACGAAAGTAGATATAGCTGGCAGTGCGGATTTCAGGCGTGTTGAGCTTCTCGGTTTCGGCAACGCACAAGGTCGCATTGTGATCATGCAGAGTCTGATAGATCGAGTCAATGAACCACGATTCGTGGCGGAACTCGAACGCCGCTTTGAAGTTTCGCGGCAGCAGTGCCAGAAAGTCGCGCAGTACAGCGATGTCGGCTTTGGCAGTGGGCGGCAACTGGAAGAGCACGGGCCCCAGTTGCGAGGCCAGCGGTTGCAGCGTGGGCAGGAATCGCTGCATAGCTTCTTCTACGTTCTGCAGCCGGCGAATGTGGGTGATGTACTGGTTCGCCTTCAGCGCAAAGCGGAAGTTCGGACCGACATCGGCCATCCATCCGGTCGCGGCTTTTTCCGACAGGCTTCGGCGGAAGGTGTAATTCACCTCGACCGCGGTGAGCTGCGTCGCGTAATACTTCAGAAAGTTTTTGGAAGCAACTTCCTTCGGATAGAAGTCGGGCTTCCAGATGGTATACGCCCAACCGGAAGTACCGACGTACAGCGGCAGTCGCGCCGGCGCCAGTCCGGCAGCTTTA
>Ga0302326_10010164_pt1 | contig 20404 bp, 16 predicted proteins | sample Palsa_T0_3_FD_202264 | JGI IMG/M metagenome (GOLD analysis project Ga0302326, IMG submission 202264) | Peat permafrost microbial communities from Stordalen Mire near Abisko, Sweden - Palsa_T0_3 | ecosystem: Environmental > Terrestrial > Soil > Palsa > Peat permafrost | place: Sweden: Abisko...
GATCTGGTGCATGAAGGGCAGCTGCTCGATCCGGTGTGCCGCGACATCGAAGCGCTGTTGCTGTCCTCGCAGGAGCGGGTCAGCGGCGAGGTGCACCTGCTGCTGCGAACCGGCTCGCTGTTCGTCGAAGGCGTGGACTCGCGCTACTCGCTGATGGCCGCATCCAAGGGCGTGTACGGGGAAGCCGCCGGCGAATGGACACCGACCGACGCGCTCGGCTTCTCCAAGATCGTGGCGCTGCCCGGCGTGTTCCATCGCCGCGCCGGTGAAGCGCCGTGAAAACCGTCATCGTCGACAAGATCTCCTCGGTCACCCAGGCCTGCGCGCTCGGCCCGGAACTGCGGCTGTCGGATGACATCCCGGCCGAGGAAGGCGTGGTGATCGTGGCCGAGATCCTCAACAACAAGTCCACCTACAACACGCTGGAGCTCAGCGGCGGGCGCATGGCCAAGGTCGGCAAGGGCGACATCGTGGTCGGTGCGTTAGGACCGCGGCGCGCGCTGTTCGGCTACTCGGGCCACGTGCCGAGCTCGCTCAAGCCGGGCGATATCATCCAGGTGCTCAACATCGGCGGCGTGATGGGCATCTGCGACTCGGCGACGCCCGACAAGGGCAAGCCGTTCGACGCGCGCGTGCTGGGCGTGGTGCTGCAGTTTCCGTATCTGGGCGAGCGCATCGGCGTTCCGGCGCGCGTCGGCTACAAGCCGCTCGACTTCAATGCCGCGCTCGACGCGCGCGGCGTGCCGGTGGTGGCACTCGCCGGCACCTGCATGGAAGCCGGCAAGACCGCCGCCGCCGCCGCCATCGTCGGCCGCATGCGCCACCGTGGCCTGACCGTCGATGCCTTCAAGGCCACCGGTGTGTCGCTGCGGCGTGACATCCTGGCCTTCGAGGACGCCGGTGCACGCCGCACCATGATCTTCACCGACCTGGGCGTGGTCACCACCACAGCGCGCACCGGGCCGGCGCTCACCCGCACCATGCTGAGCGAACTTGCGGCCGGCAAGCCCGATGCGATCGTGTTTGAGCTCGGCGACGGCCTGCTCGGCACTTATGGCGTCGATGCCATCCTGGAATGCGCCGACATCCGCCGCGCGCTGACCGGCGTGGTGCTCTCGGCCAACGACCCGGTCGCGGCCTGGGGCGGCGTGAAACTGCTGCGCGAGCGCTTCCAGGTTGAGCCTTGCGTCGTCACCGGTCCTTCGACCGACAACCAGGTCGGCATCGAGATCATTCAGCAGCAGATGAATGTCGCCGCCTTCAACGCGCTGTCCGATGCCGCCGCGCTCGGCGATCACGTGATCGAAGCCATCGGCATCGCCAGCCAGGCGCGCCAGGCGGCGGCGGGCGGTGACTGATGCGCCGCAGCCGGGAAGCCAGGCGATCGATCCCCGCCGTGGTGCTCGGCGGCACCGGCTATGTGGCCGGCGAACTGCTGCGCCTGATCGCCGGGCATCCGACGCTGTCGCTCGCCGGCATCATGTCCGACAGCCGGCCCGGCGAGCCGGTAGCCGCGGCCTTCGGCCATCTGGCCACGGTATTTGCGCACGAGACCTTCAAATCGCAGGCGCAGATCGAGGCCATCATCGTGCGCGAGGAGTCGACCGCCGTGTTCTCGGCCGCCCCGCACGGCGCTGCGGCCGCATTGATCGATGCGCTGCTGACAAAATCCGAGGCTGCCGGCAGAAAGCCGCGCGTGGTGGACATCTCGGCCGACTTTCGCTATCGATCGGCAGCCGAGTACGAGGCGGTGTACAAGCATGCGCACGGCGCACCGGCGAGATTGCAGGCCTTCAGCTGCGCGCTGCCGGAACACCTGCGCGAGATCCTCACGCCGCATGTGGCGCATCCGGGCTGCTTCGCCACCGCGGCGCTGTTGGCGAGCGTGCCGCTTCTGGCCATGGGATTGGTCACACCCGAATTATTCGTCTCGGCGGTCACCGGCAGCACCGGCTCGGGCCGCAAACCCAGCGACGGCACCCATCATCCGCTGCGCCATGGCGATCTCTACGCCTACAGCGCGCTCTCGCACCGGCACGCTCCCGAGATCGTCGCCTGCGCGCTGGCGGCCACCGGCATCGAGGCCCAGGTCGCGTTCGTGCCGCATTCCGGACCCTTCTCGCGCGGCATTCACGCCACGGTGCAGGCGACGCTGCGCACGCCGCGTGATAGCGCGCACGTCCTGGGCGCATTGCGCGATTACTACGCCGGCTCGCCGTTCGTGCAAGTCAGCGCTGCGCCGCCACGCGTGAAGGAAGTCGCCAGCAGCAACTATGCACGGCTGTCTGCGGTCAGCGATGGACGCACGGTGGCGGTGATGTGCGCCATCGATAATCTCAACAAGGGCGCGGCCGGCGGCGCGGTGCAGTGGATGAACCGTCTGTACGGGCTGCCGGAAACCGCGGGACTGACCGCGCCGGCACCGGGCTGGACCTGAATGATTTCTGGCTAATCGAGTACCCACATGAATGCTCAACCAAGCTCAGCGGCGCCGGCCGCCGGCCCGGTGCCCGATTTCCTGGCGCCGGTGTTTTCGCAGTATCCGCTGCCGGTGGTCAGCGCCGAAGGCGTGTGGCTGCACACCCGGGGCGGCGGGCGCGTGCTCGACCTGTACGGCGGGCATGCGGTCGCGGTGCTCGGTTACGGTCACCCGCTGTGGACGCGGGCGCTCGCCGGGCAGGCGCACGAGCTGAGCTTTCAAAGCAATGCAGTGCCGGTGGAGGTGCGTGCGCGCGCCGCCCAGCGCCTGATCCGCTTCTCGGGCTTGGACTTCAACAGCGTGTTCTTCGTCAACAGCGGCGCCGAGGCGAACGAAAACGCCCTCAAGATGGCCTTCACCATCACTCGCCGCACGCATGTGGCCGCGATCGAACACTCGTTTCACGGCCGCACCGCGGCCGCCGGCGCCGTCACCTGGGGCGCGGCCGCCAAGTGGTACGGTTTTCCGCGCACGCCGTTTGATGTCAGCTTCATCGCGCGCCGCGATCATGCGGCGATCGCCGCGCAGGTGGGTGATCACACCGCCGCGGTGATTGTCGAGCCGGTGCAGGGCGTGGCCGGGGCATTCGACCTGGGTGCGCCGTTCCTTGAGGCGCTGCGCGCGCGCTGCGATGAAGTCGGCGCACTGCTGATCTTCGATGAAGTCCAGTGCGGCATGGGCCGCGTGGGTCAGCCGTTCGCCGCCGGACTGTACGGCGTGCAGCCCGACATGATCACCACGGCCAAGGCGCTGGGTGCGGGGTTTCCATGCGCGGCGCTGCTGATGTCCCCCAGGGTGAGCGCGGCGTTGAAGCTCGATGCACTGGGCACCACCTTCGGCGGCGGACCGATGGCCTGCGCGGTGATCGAAGCGGTGATCGAGGCGATCGAGTCCGAACATCTGCTGGAGCGCGTGCGCAGCGTCTCGGCCCTGATACGCAGCCGCTGCCTGGTCGGCCCGGTGATTGCCCATCAGGGCGGGGGCCTCCTGGTCGGACTGCGCACCAACAAGCCCGCCAAGCAGATCCACGCCGCGCTGCTCGAGCGCGGCATCCTGGCCGGCACCAGCGCCGATCCGCACATCCTGCGGCTGCTGCCGCCTTACGTGCTCGAAGCCAGCCATGTAGAAATACTGCGCGACGCGCTGCTCGACATCGGAGCCTGAAGGCTCACCCATGCGACGCTTCATCGATCTGGCCGATTTTTCACGCGACGAGCTGCTGGCACTGCTCGAGCTGGCGCGCCGGCTGGAAGCACGCCCGGAACCGCACGCACTGGCCGGCAAGATTCTCGGCCTGCTGTTCATGAATCCGTCGCTGCGCACACTGGCATCGTTCCAGAGCGGCATGGCGCGCCTGGGCGGCGCATCGTTCGTGATCACCCCGGGCAGCGGCACCTGGCAGATCGAAACCCGCGCGGGCGTCGTGATGGACGGCGCCGCGGCCGAGCACGTGCGCGAAGGCGTGCCGGTGCTGGCCTCCTATTGCGATGCGCTTGGCATCCGCTCGTTCGCCGACGGCAAGGACCTGGCCGCAGATTTGAGTGAACAGAAATTCGCCGCCATGGCGCGGCTGGTGGACAAGCCGCTGATCAATCTGGAATCGGCGGTCAATCACCCGTGCCAGTCGCTGGCCGACTGGAAGACGCTCGATGAGCTCGGCATTCCGCGCCATGGCAAGTTCGTGCTCAGCTGGGCCTGGCATCCGCGCGGCCTGCCGCTCGCGGTGCCGGCATCGACCGTGCACATGGCGGCGATGCGCGGCATGGAAGTCGTGGTGCTGGCTCCGGAAGGTTTCGCGCTGCCGGGTGCGATCATCGACAAGGCGCAGCGCGCGGCCGCCGAATCCGGCGGATCGCTGCGTGCTAGCAGCGACCGGCGCGAAGCGTTCGACGGCGCGCACGTGGTGTACGCGAAGGAATGGGCCGCCACCGCCGACTACGGCAACGAGGCAGCGGACGCCGCGGCGCGCCGCTCGCTTAAGGACTGGTGCCTGGACGAGCCGTGGTTTTCCGGCGCCCGCGCCGACTGCCGCCTGATGCATTGCCTGCCGGTGCGGCGTAATGTCGCGCTCACCGATAGTCTCTTGGACGGCCCGCGCAGCGTGGTGCTGCGCCAGGCCTATAACCGCCTGCCGGCGCAGATGGCCGTGCTGTATCGACTGCTCAAAGCAACGGAGTGACCGCACTGACATGATCCTGCACCGATCCGATCAGGCGGCAATGATTCTCGCGCTGCGTAATGCGTCGCCCTACATCCGCCTCTATAAGGGCAAGATATTCGTCATCAAGGCCGGCGGCGCGGTATTTGGCGACCCCGCGATGACGCGCGCGCTGATCGAGCAGATCGCGATACTGCACTACCTCGGCGTGCGGGTCGTCATGGTGCACGGCGGCGGCCCGCAGCTGACCGAACTCACCGAGGCGCTGGGCGTGCCGACGCGCATGGTGCAGGGCCGGCGCATCACCGACCAGCAGTCGATCGATGCCACCTCCATGGTGCTCAACGGCCTGATCAATACCCGCATCCTGGCGATCTGCCGCGATCTGGACATCAGCGCCGTCGGACTGTCCGGCGTCGATGCCGGACTGATCCGCGCGCATCGGCGCCCGCCGATGCAGCTCTCCGGCCACACCGAGAGCGTGGACTTCGGCTTCGTCGGCGACATCGATTCGGTCGACATCAGCGTCATCCGCCAGCATCTGGACAACGGCCTGATGCCCGTGATCAGTCCGCTGTCGTCCGATGACAGGGGCACGCTGCTCAACATCAATGCCGACACGGTGGCCGCGGCCATCGGCGCCGCACTGGGTGCCGAAAAACTGATCCTGTGCACCGGCGCACCCGGCATCCTCGAGCGCGTTGACGATCCCACCTCGATCATCTCCTACACCGACCTGGCAGGCCTTGCTCGCATGCGCGAGGCCGGCCGCATCGTCGACGGCATGCTGCCCAAGAGCGTGGCCATCGAGTTTGCGATTCGCGGCGGCGTGCGTCGCGTGCACGTGATCTCCTACGCCGCCACCGACAGCATCCTGGCCGAGGTCTTCACTAATGAAGGCACCGGTACCATGATCGTGGCCGACGTCAACGCACTGACGCCGGCCGAGCAGCACAGCAGCGCATGACACGCCTGTGGGACAAGGGCGCACCGCTCGATGCGCGGGTACTGGCCTTCACCGCAGGCGAAGACTACGCGCTCGACGAACGCCTGGTGCGCTATGACGTACGCGCCTCGATCGCGCATGCCCAGATGCTGCACGCGCAGCGGCTGCTGTCGGGCGAGGACCTGCAGCTGCTACGCGACGGGCTTACGGCGTTGGCCGAGGAGCACGCGCGCGGGCTGTGGCGCATCGAGCTGGGCGACGAGGATGGCCACACGGCGCTGGAGCGGCGGCTGACCGAGCGCATCGGGTCGGCCGGCGGGCGCATCCATCTGGGCCGCTCGCGCAACGACCAGGTACTCACCGCGCTGCGGCTTTATATGCGCGACGCCATCGACGAGCTCGATGCCGGCGCGCACGCGGTGATCGGAGCACTGGATCGGCTGTCGCAGCGCGAAGGCGCCACGCCGCTGCCAGGCTACACCCACATGCAGCAGGCGATGCCGAGCTCGGTGAGCCTGTGGGCCGGCGGCTACGCGGCGGAACTCCACGATGATGCGCGCGGCATCAAGAGTGTTCACCGGCGCATCGAGAAGAATCCGCTCGGCTCGGCGGCGGGCTTCGGCACGCCGGGGCTGCCGCTCGATCGCGACGCGACCACGCGCGCCCTGGGGTTCGACATCACGCAGCAGCCGGTCACCTCGGTGCAGCTGTCGCGCGGCAAGGCGGAGGCGCAGCTGTTGTTCGAACTCGGCCTGCTGATGCAGGACCTGGGACGCATGGCGACCGACCTGCTGCTGTTCTATACCCAGGAATTCGCTTTCATCGAGCTGCCCGACGCCTTCACCACCGGCTCATCGATCATGCCGCAGAAGCGTAATCCGGACCTGTTCGAGCTGGTGCGGGCGCGCAGCGCCACCGCACTCGGCTGCCTGACCGAAGCGCTGTCGATCTGCGCCAAGCTGCCATCCGGTTATCAGCGCGACCTGCAGTTGTTGAAGTTTCCGCTGTTCCGCGGCATCGACATCGGCGTCCAGACGCTCGATATCATGGCGGCGGCGCTCGAGGCGCTGAAATTCCGCCCCGATCGCATCCGCCTCGACCCCTCGGTGCATGCCACGGAAGAAGCCTTTGCGCTGGTGGTCAAAGAAGGCATACCCTTTCGCGAAGCCTATCAGAGAGTGGCGGCGCGCTACGCGCGCAAGGACTGATCGCAATGGAGCCTGGACCGAGCACCGCCACGAACCCGCCGGACAGCACCGACAGCCGGCTGCGCGGCCTGGTCGAGTACACCCACTGGATGTATGGGCTGCATTCGCTGTCGGTGTTCACTGCCTTGTTCACGGCGCACGCCGTGGCATTGCGCTTCGCCTTCGGTCTGCCCTCGATCATCGCGGTGGTGATGAACTACGCGCGCCGCTCCGAAACCCACGGCACCTGGCTCGAATCGCACTTTCGCTGGCAGATCCGCACCTTCTGGTACGCCTGGCTGTGGATCCTGGTGAGCCTGATCGTAGCGATACCGCTGATACTGCTGGCCGGCCTTGGCTTTCTGATCGGACTCGTCGGCATGGGATTGGTCGGCCTGTGGGTGATCTACCGCCTGGTGCGCGGCTGGCTGTCGCTGCGCGACGGGCGCGCGATGCCGCTGCCGTCGACGACCCCGTGATGCACCCGGCCGCCCGTCGCCCCGCACTTCGCAGCACCCCGGTGCTGCTCATCGCGCTGATCGCACTCTCGTTCGCCGGCGGCACGTTGAGCGGCTGCGGACAGAAGGGCCAGCTCTACCTGCCGAGTCAGAAGAAATCCAAGGTACCGCCGAGCCAGCAACCGCCGGGCACGCCACCGCCGGACGCGCAGCCGCAGTCGGCCACAGCGCCAGCTGCTTCCTAAAAGGCCCTGCCGCCACCCGACCCGTTACTGCGTCGGGACGTCTCGCGCAGCCTGCTCGATAAACGCCGCTACTTCGGCCGGATGCGAGAGCATCGCGACATGACTTGATGGCAGCATGATCGTCTTGGCGTGGATCTTGTTTGCCATCGCCTGTTCGAACTGCGGCGCGATCATCCGATCATTTTGCGACACGATGTACCAGGACGGCTTGCTCTGCCACGCAGCGCGCTGGATCTTGAACTCAAATGCGGCCGCGGCGGTCGGGCTCTGGGTCGCGGTGAGGAGCTTTTTCTCCGCCGCTGGCAGATCCTGCGCGAAGTCTTCGGCTACGCCCTTGGGCGTCAGCCACAGATAGCCGCTGCCATCGGGTCTGATCTCGGCGCCGCCGGCAGGCGCCGGGAATTCTTTTCCCATTTCACCTACCGCCTCACCATCGCTGGGCGCAAACGCTGCGACGTACACCAGCCCGACCACTTTGGGATCATTACCGGCCTCGCTGATGATCGCCCCGCCATACGAGTGCCCGACCAGCAATACCGGGCCATCCATCTGCGCAATGGCCCGCGTGGCAGCGGCGACATCATCCGGCACCGAGCTGAGCGGATTTTGCACCGCGATGACGTGTAGCCCTTTGGCTTCCAGCAATGGAATGATCTTCGACCAGCTCGAGCCATCAGCCCAGGCGCCATGAACCAGCACCACGTTGTGCACACCATGCGCCGGGCTGTCGGCGGCGCGCACCGTGCTAGTGACTGCCGCGGCGATCAAGACGCCCGACATGAAGAGACTGCCCAGTGTGCTGCGGACTGTTACCCACGACATACGCGACTCCCCGCTACCTGCCGACACAAGCATCTTCGATCCAGAGCGTGACAGTCAAATGCGCTCGAGGCGTCGCTGTCGCAGCGCGTGCAGAGCTTGGCGTGTCGAAAACGCCAGCTGCAGTACGGCTGGCGTTTCGTGCGTCAACGCGCTTTGTCGTCGCCCTCGGGCTTGTTCTCAGGCTTGGGCGCACCTTTCGCCTTGGGCTTAGGCTTCGGCGGCGGCACTTTGGCGAGTTTCGTCGCTGGCTTGCCCGCCGGCGGCTGCGCATTGACGGTTGGCGGATGATTGAGGTTGTTGGGCGTTGCAGTCAGCGCCTTTGGCTGATTGGTCCCGGCAACCGTGCCTGCGCCAGCAGCAGCACCAGCGCCGGTCGGGCCGTGTGGCATCACCGCGGCCTGATTGACATGCGGTTCCGCATTCACTGCCGGTAGCTTGGCTGCAGCCGGTGGGGTCGCGCCGTGCGCACCCACGACTCCAGGACCGCTAAACGCGCCGGGCCTGGCGGTGGCCGCAATCGCCGGATGGCCGCCATTCACTTTTGCTGCCAGCGCAGGGTTCTTGGCGGCTTCCTGAACGTGCGAGGTCTGTGCGGCCGTGGGCGGGATGTGCGGCTGCTGCTGCGCCGCTTTCTCCTGCGCCGTGGGCGCGGCCGTCACGCCACCGGGGCCGCCGTTGTAGCTGACCTTATTGACCGTGACGTTGTTGATGACGGTGGTGTTGTAGGTGTTGTGAATGGTCGTGGTGTTGGTGACGTTGCTGACCGCGGTGTTATAGGCGAAGTGTCCGCCATCCCAACGCCCGCCGGCAAAGCCCACGCCCACGTAGCCGTAGCCATAGTTGACGCCGCCGTAGAATCCGATATGCGGACCCCAGTAGCCGGCGTGAAATCCATACACGCCGCCGGCGAAGGCCCAGTATCCCGGGGTCCACAGCACACCGACCTGCGGCGGCTGAACCCAGGTTCCCGGAATCCAGTAATAACCGGCCGGCCCGTAGTGCCAATAACCCGGCGTCCACAGATATCCGTCCTCGGGGCACGGGGGTTGCTCGTATTCAGGCAGCGGAGGCGGCGCCTCGTTCGCCTGTACCTCGACGTCCACTGCCGGTGCGACATATACCGGGGGCGGAGGCGGCGGCGGACGCTCATAAACCACCGGCGGCGGCGGGGCGGCGACTCGCACCTGAGCCACGCAGCCGGCCAGTACAGCAAGCATGCCGAAAATCCAGTAACGCATCGAAATTTCTCCTTCCTTCCTTGAAGACCAGCGGTGCCACCTGCCACCGCCAGTATCGCGGTGCACAGCTGACTAGAATCTGAACGGTCGCGTCTGTGCGCTCGGTCACACTACAAAGACCGTCCGCTCGTTTGTTAGGCCGCGTTGCTGCGCAGCAGGCCGGCGATGTATGGCGCCGCGCTACTGTCCGGGAACACGTCCCGGTCCAAAGCGCCGCTGGCGATCTGCAGATGCTCGTGCAGCACGCTCTTCATCACCGAGCGCAGATCGAGCGTGGGTTTCAGGTCGCGCTGTTGATACAGATTGCGTGCCGACAGACCCGGCCAGTCGGCCAATACGCGTCCGCCGGCGACCGCACCGCCGAGCAGGAACGCGGCGCTGCCGGTCCCATGATCGGTGCCGCGGGTACCGTTGGCAGCCGCGGTGCGGCCGAACTCGGTGGCCAGCAACACCACGGTATGGCCCCAGACGTCGCCCAGGGTTTCCTTCAGCGTGCGCAGACTCTGATCGAGCACCGCCAGACGGGTGCGCAGCTGTCCCTGCGCGCCGCCTTCGTTGAAATGCGTGTCCCAACCGGTGGTGTCGAACACCGCCACCGCCGGACCGTCGTCGCGCCGCAGGAAGCCGGCCGCGGTGCGCACCGTCTCGATGTAACGCCCGGCGGTCGAGCGCACCACCGGATTCATCGCCGCGGCGCCCGCAGTGCCCGCGGTGCCCGCGACATCGCCGCCCATCGCTTGCGAGGGCGCCTGATCGACTTCGCCGCCGGTGGCCAACGCCTCAGCCAGCCGCCGCGCCAGCAGCGGATCGCTGGCGTAGCGATCGGCGATGCGGCGCATGGTGTCATCGTCAAGATCCGGCAGCACCGAGGGCGACCACGACGCCACCTCGGCGGATCCGCGCAGCACCAGCGGTACGTTCTGCGCCAGCGCCACACCGCTCTCGCGGCCGCGGCGACTGGCCGCCGGCAGGTTCACCAGCGCGCGATTGAGCCAGCCGCTCTGGGTCGCGTGCGGTTGCGTAACGCCGCTCTCCAGTACGTCCTGACCGTCGAAGTGAGAACGCTCGCGGTAGCCGGTGGCCACCGCCGGCAGCACCAGCAGTTCATGCGCGCCATAGGCCTCGTGCATGAATGTCAGCCCGGGATTGAGGCCGAAGTAGCCATCCAGCGCCAGCGCACCGTCGCCCGCTCCGGGCGCGGCAATCGCCAGCTCGCCGCGCAGCCGTGCGTAATCCGGATCGGCGTACGGTGGCACCGCCGACATGCCATCGAGCGCGCCGCGCAGGATGATGAACACCAAGCGCGACGGGCCGGCGGCGGGAGCCGCAAAACTGTAGCGGGCGGCAAGCGCCGCGCCGCCCGCGGCCAGGCCGAGCTTGAGCAGCGAGCGTCGATTGATAGGCGCAGGTTGATCGCGATTCATGGTCAGTGCCTCATCGTCGCAGGAACTCAGGCGCCGTCAGCAGCAGTGTCAACGCCTGTCCGTCGCTGGCGGCACGCTTCAGGCTCACGCGCGTCTCATCGCTGTAGGTCGCCCCCAGCAGCTGCGGGCCAAGCTCCGCGACGGCACGCGTGCCGCCCAGCCGCTGCGCCAGCGCATCGGCAAATTCGATCCGCTTCATCAGTGCCGAAGCCCCGTCCCAGTCATCGCTGCGATCGGGCCAGCCGGCCGGCGAGCCCGGGGCGAACTGACGCTGTCCGAGCACATCGAAAGCTGCAATCGATTTTGGCCCGTCCGCGACCGGCAGCTGCAGGCCGCGATAGACCGACAGCAGGTAGTCCTGCGGCGTTTTGTATTTTGCCAGCGGCGTCTGCCAGGCCTCGGCGCTCTGAAACAGCGCGCGGTACACCTGCGGCAGATCCCCGCCGCTGCGCTCGAAGGCCTCGGCGATGCGCGCCACCGCGGCCGGCGGCGGATCGTCGGCGATGAAATGCCGAGCCAGCTTGGTCGCGATGTGCCGCGCGGTTGGGCGCGCCAGTGCCAGATCGCTCAGCACCGCGCGTCCCTGCGCCTGCTCGGCCTGGTCGTAGCGGTGGTGAAACACCGTCTGCGCGCCTGGTTCGTGCAGCGCGGGACGAAACATGAACAGTCCGCTGGCGCCGTCCTGCATCTTGCCGGCGCCATAACCAGCACCGAGCGACCAGCCGGTGAGCACCTTGGCGAAACTGGTGACGTCGGCCTGTGTATAGCCGGCGTCCACGCCAAGCGTATGCAGCTCGAGTATTTCGCGCGCCAGATTCTCGTTCAGTCCCAGCGTGCGATCACGGCGTGCGGCGCGCTGCGCCAGCTGCGAATTGGGTCCGACCGAGCGCTGGTTGTCCAGGTACAGCAGCATCGCCGGGTGCTGTTCGACCGCGAGCAGCAGCTCACGGAAGTTGCCCAGCACATGCGGCCGTATCGCCTCGCGCTCGAGACTGCCGGCGACACCCATGACCGCCAGCTTGTCGATCGACACCGCAAAATGATTACTCCAGAAGTACACCAGCCGTTCCACCCACGGCCGCTCGGTAGCCACCGCGTTACGCAGCCGCGCCTGCACTTCGGCGATATAGATCGGCCGGAACAGCTGCGGCAGCCGCATGACGGCGGCTAGCGCCTCGGCCGATGCCGGATCCGCCGCAGGCGATGCCGGCGCCGCCGCAGGCTTGCCAGTGGTAGCGCGCCGCAGCGCCTGCAGTTGCTGCCGGATCACCGCAGCATCGCTGAGAATGTCGGCCGTGGGACGTAGCCCGCTCGTCGGCAGCACCGGTGCCGGACCACGCAGCTGCGCCTCGAGCCAGCCGCGCGCGTCGGCGCCGATCAGGTCGAGCTCGCCGGGTTTCGCTCCCAGACCGAAGCGATTGGCGGCAACAGCGGCGGAGTAATCCAGCGACACGGTGATTCCAAGTCCTTGAGCGCGCATCAGCGCGTGACCCTAACCAGGAGCGCGCCAGCCGGGGGATCGTTGACCTCGTTGAGGTTGCGGGCGCACAAACAGACATAATTCGGACGGCCCCGGCGGCGCCGGCCTATGTTCCGCGCGCCGCATGCTTTACCTTTCCCCAGGCACACTTCAAGCTTCCTCTCGCGCTAGTGACGATTCGATTACATAGATAAGGTGTCGCGTGGCTGAGCAGCGCCTGTATCGCGCATACGACGTCAGATCACCATCGCACAGTGGTGGCAGATTCCCGCGAGCGCTGCTGCGCGCGGCGGCATGTGCAGCGCTGCTGGCGAGCATTGCCAGTTGTTCGTTGGTTTCCATCAAGAGCCCGGAAAAGCCGCTGTCCGCGCGCGATCTGAACGCCCGCCTGCTGACACACGAGTATTCCGCGCATTTCATCGCCGCCGTCGAACAGACCGCAGATCAGATCTCCACCGCGAGCGCGGATCCTGCGGTACGCATGAACGCGCTGCGCTGGAAGATGGCCGCGTCGGCCAAGAGCGAGCGTGCCGCAAGCCAGGTGGTACCGATGATGGGTCTGCTGGACACCTGGGCGTTGTCGGTGCAGATGCAGCAGTACCTGACCGATGGCGCAGGACGAGCCGTGTTCGCCGCCCAGCAACCGCTGGCCGTATCGCTGGCGGAACAGCTGGCCGCACAGGCGCACGACATGGCGCGCCGGCTCACGACGCCCGATGAGTTCGACCACGACCAGCGCTTCATCGACGACTACGCGCGCGCACATCCGATTGAAAGTTTGCAATTCGCGCGTGCCTCGATCATGGAGCTGTGGACGCAGGACAGCGGCGTTCAGGTGCGGCTGGTCGACTCTCTGGGCACGGTGCCCGAGGCGCTGGCCAATGCGGGCGATCTGGTGCGCATGTACGGCGACACCGCGCCATCGCAGATGATCTGGAATGCGCAGCTCGCGGTGCTCGATTCCGGGCTGAGCGGCAAGGAACTGCAGACGGCACTGCAGCGACTGGATGAGCATCTGGCGGCGCTCTCGGCCGTGGCTGACCAGACGCCGGCGCTGGTCAAGAATGTGGTGCGCGACGTTGATACGCGCTTCGATGCCTCCTGGGCCGAGATGATCGGCGCCCTGCACACGGAGGGCAGGACGCTGTCCGGGTCGATGAGTACCGAACGCCAGGCCACGATGCAGGCGCTGGACGTCGAGCGTGCAGCGGTCAGCGCGGATGCCGCGCGCATCGCCAGTCAGGTCATCGTCGAAGCCGGCGAGCAGTCGCGCCGCCTGCTGCGCGAAGCCTTGCTGTTCGTCATCGCCCTGGCGGTGGTGCTGCTTGGTCTGCCATTCGCCGCCGGCTATTTCGTGGGACGCGCGCGCCGCGGTCCATGACGGCGGCGCCTCGAGCGATGCTGCGGATCGCGTCAGGCAAGCGCGCGCCGTGGAAATACACAGCGCGCGCCTAGCCAGCAGACGCGGCCACTCGAACTGTCAATCGACTGGCAGGTCTGTGACCTCAAGGTTGTTGGTGACGTCATCGATCACCGCGTAATTGAAGCCGGCATAGTTGCCGGGCACGGTGTCGAGTCCAAAGGCTCCGCCCTGACTGGCGTCGACGTTGTACTCGCGCACAAATTGACCCCAGATGGTGAACTCCACAATTTCGCTCGGGTGCAGCAAATCCATATTCACCGCATCGCCGTTGGCCGCGAGCAGATTTCCGTCAGGCGCAAAGCGCAACGCCAGCGGCCCGCGCAGGTGCGAATCGGCGAATACGAGATTTCCCAGCTTGACTGCGCTCATCCGTTCCCTGGCGGCGGGGATGGCATAGATTGCGTTGTCGGCGGTCGAGGCGACATAGAGCGTGTCGGACGGCTCGTCGAAGGCAAGGCCGGTGGGCCCCAAGATGAGTGCCGCTGTATTTGGAATGTGGGCATAGCCGATCGCGATCGTGGTCTTCTTCAGCAGCTTCAAGCCCCCGGACTCCACCGCTACGTCCAGACGCGCGACCGTGCCGTTGAGCACGTTGGAGACGAACACGTGTGCGCTCAACCCGTCATCGTCGATGGCCAGGTCCCACGGGCCGTCCAGAAAAACCGGATCGGTCCAGGTCTGCAACCAGTGGCCGTGGCTGTCGATCACCTGCAGCGCACCCTGACCGATGGTGTCGAAAGCACCGTCGCTAGTCGGCACATTGCCAACGATGACAAATCCGGCCCTCAGGACTCCGAGCGCAGTGCTGAGGCCGGAGAGCTTGCTGGTAAAGAATGTGGCGGCGTCGCCCGGAGGCGCAAGTGGCCCACCCGGCGTCAGCTGGATGATCGTCGTCCCCTCGCCTTGTGCGTTGGCTTGGTTGTTGAAATTACTGACCAGCACGTCGCCGGCCGCGATTTTTCCGCCATAGGGAAATCCCCTGGGCACAAACGCCACGCCGTAGGGATTTTCATCTCCGTTGGACGGAACGGTCGATGAGTTTATCAATCGCGGAATGAATGCTTCAGCCGCATCGGCCTGCGATGCCATAGCCGTGAGAAAACCCAGGCTCGCCGCCACCATACTGCGGCACAGTGCGCCCCGAACGGTTTGTATTTTGTGCATGACAGCTCCCCCTTTAGAAGAGATTCGTTCTGTAGTTGGCTATGTTGAGTGGCGTCGCACGCGATAAAGGTTTTATCGCCGCGTGTGGATCCCGCAGAATATGCGCGCCGACAGCGATGCGGCGGACCAGTGACGAGTGTTGTTATCTGCCCAATGAACCGGGCAACGCCGGGCGGCGCCAGCGGCCCGCGATCAGCGCAGGCGCGCGTTGTGCTCTAGACCGCCATCGGCTCGCGCAGCCATTTCTCCGCCAGCCGCACCCACATCGAACCGCCCAGCGGCAGCAGTTCGTCGTTGAAGTCATAGCTCGGGTTGTGCAGCATGCACGGCCCGCCGCCGTGACCGCCGATGCGATGCGTGCCGTCGCCATTGCCGATCACAAAATAACAGCCCGGCTTTTCCAGCAGAAAGAAACTGAAATCCTCGGCACCCATCGTGGGCTCGAACTCCTTCACGTTGTCCGCTCCGACCAGCTCGCTCAGCGCGGCGCGCGCGAATTCGGTTTCCCGCGGATGATTGATGGTGGGCGGATAGGTGCGCTCGAATTCGAATTCGCAGCTCGATTCGAACGCCTGGCAGGTCGCTTCGGCGATCTGCCGCATGCGCCGCTCGATCATGTCGAGCACCGGTACGTTGAAGGTACGCACCGTACCCTGAAGTTCACAGAAGTCCGGCACCACGTTGGTCGCCTCCCCGGCATGGATCATCGTGACCGAGATGACGGCCGGGTCGATGGGACGCCTGTTGCGCGTGATGATGGTCTGGAACGCCTGCACCATCTGGCAGGCCACCGGCACCGGATCGACGCCATTGTGCGGCATCGCCGCGTGCGCGCCCTTGCCGCGGATGGTGATCTTGAATTCGTTGCTGGATGCCAGAACCGGCCCGGATTTAAGTGCGAACTGACCCACCGCCAGGCCCGGCCAGTTGTGAGCGCCAAAGATCGCTTCCATCGGGAAGCGATCGAACAGGCCGTCCTTGATCATCTCGAGCGCGCCGCCGCCGCCCTCCTCGGCCGGTTGGAACACCAGGTAGACGGTACCGTCGAAATCGCGGTGACTGGACAGATACTTGGCCGCGGCGAGTAGCATCGCGGTGTGGCCATCGTGGCCGCAGGCGTGCATCCGGCCGCGATTGACGCTGGCGTGAGCGAAACGGTTGTGCTCGGTCATCGGCAGCGCATCGATGTCGGCGCGCAGGCCCACGGCGCGCTTGCTGTTACCGTTTTTGACCACGCCGACCAGCCCGGTTTTACCCAGGCCCCGATGCACCGGGATGCCCCAGCTGCTCAAACTGCTGGCGATGAGGTCCGAGGTGCGCTGCTCCTCAAAGCACAGTTCCGGATGCGCATGAATATCGCGCCGCAGGGTCTGAATCGCAGCGACGTCGGCCAGGATCGGTTCAATCAAATTCATACGCGGGACCTGTATCCAGTGTTTCCGGGTACCCCAATTTACACCAAGCCGAACCCGCTCACCGTGGCCGCGCAGGTGCGTCGCGGCGCCGGCTGGCTTATGGTGCGCCCCTATGCCGCTGCCCACTCGACCCGACCTGGTATTGATCGACGGCTCGTCCTATCTGTACCGCGCATTCCATGCGCTGCCGCCGCTGACCAATTCCGCCGGGCAGCCGACCGGCGCCGTGCACGGCGTGCTGTCGATGCTGCTGAAGTTCCTGCGCGAATTCGAGCCGCCGCATATCGGGGTGGTGTTCGATGCGCCGGGCAGGACCTTTCGCGATGATCTGTTTGCCGAGTACAAGGCCAACCGGCCGCCGATGCCGGATGATCTGCGTTCGCAGACCGAACCGCTGCTCGAGGCGGTGCAGGCGCTGGGCCTGCCGTTGCTGCGCATCGACGGCGTCGAAGCCGATGACGTGATCGGCACGCTGGCCGCCCGCGCCGCCGAGGCCGGTCAGCAGGTGCTGATTTCAACCGGCGACAAGGATATGGCGCAGCTGGTGAACGAGCACATCACGCTGGTGAACACGATGAGCAACACGGTGCTCGATCGCGCCGGTGTCAAAGCCAAGTTCGACGTGTTTCCGGAACAGATCATCGACTACCTGGCGCTGGTGGGTGACAGCTCGGACAACATTCCCGGCATCGACAAGGTCGGCCCGAAAACCGCCGCCAAGTGGCTCAACAAGTACGGCACCCTGGATAGGCTGCTGGCTCACGCGGCCGAAATCGAAGGCAAGGTCGGCGACAACCTGCGCGCCGGTCTGACCACGCTGGCGCTGTCACGACAGCTGGCCACCATCCGTTGCGACCTTACGCTGCCGCTGGATGAGGCTGGCCTGGTGCGACGCGCGGCCGATGTGGCGCGACTGCGCGCGTTGTACCGGCGACTCGAGCTGCGCACGCTGTTGCAACAGCTGGAGGCCACCGCGAGCGCCGCAACGACCGCCGCTGTTGCTGGCGCGGCGACCGCGGCCGGGGCACCGGCTGGCGCTGCCGTTGCGGCAGCGCCAGCCGACAGCGCCGCATCGAACGACAGCGCTGCGGCCATCGAGCTTGCCGCCCCGGCCGATCCTGCAGCTGCGGCGCTGGCCAGCATACCGCGGCGCTACGAGACCGTGATGGACTGGGAGGCACTGTCGCGCTGGATCGATGCACTTGGCGTCGCCGAGCTGTTCGCCTTCGATACCGAGACCACGAGCCTCGACTACATGACGACCGAGATCGTCGGGGTGTCGTTCTGCATCGAGCCCGGACATGCGGCCTACGTGCCGCTGGCGCATGACTACGCCGGCGCGCCGGCGCAGCTTGATCGCGCGCGGGTGCTCGAGGCGCTGCGCCCGCTGCTGGAGGACCCGCAGCACTGCAAGGTCGGACAACATCTGAAGTTCGACATTCACGTGCTGCAGAACTACGGCATGCAACTGCAGGGGCAGCGCTACGACACGATGCTCGAGTCCTACGTGCTCAACAGCACCGCGACCCGGCACGACATGGATTCGATGGCCGCACACCTGCTGGGCATGCGCACCATTCATTTCGAGGATGTCGCCGGCAAGGGCGCCAAGCAGATCACGTTCAACCAGGTCAGCGTGGAGAAGGCGGCGGAATACTCAGCCGAAGATGCCGATGTGACGCTGCGGCTGCATCGCGTGCTGTGGCCCAGGCTTGAGCAGGTGCCGGCGCTGGCGCGCGTGTACCTGGATATCGAGCAGCCGCTGGTGCCGGTGCTGCAGCGCATGGAACGCCACGGGGTACTGATCGACCGCGCGATGCTGCACGCGCAGAGCGGTGAGATCGCGCTGCGGCTGCGCGAGATCGAGGCACTGGCGCATATCGAGGCCGGTGCGCCGTTCAATCTCGAGTCGCCCAAGCAGTTGCAGCAGATCCTGTTCGAGCGGCTGCAGCTGCCGGTGATGCGCAAGACCCCCAGCGGCACGCCATCCACGGCCGAGGATGTGCTCGAGGAACTCGCGGCCGATTACCCGCTGCCGCGGCTGATCCTGGAATATCGCGGTCTTGCCAAGCTGCGTTCCACGTACACCGAGCGATTGCCGGAGCAGATCAATAAATCCACCGGCCGCGTGCACACCTCTTATCACCAGGCGGTCGCCGCCACCGGCCGGCTGTCGTCGACCGATCCCAACCTGCAGAACATCCCGATCCGCAGTCTCGAGGGGCGCCGCATCCGCCAGGCATTCATTGCCCCGCCCGGCCAGCGCCTGCTGGCGGCCGACTACTCGCAGATCGAGCTGCGCATCATGGCGCACCTGTCGGGCGATGAGGGTCTGCTGCGCGCCTTCGCCGAGGATCGCGACATCCATCAGGCGACCGCGGCCGAAGTGTTCAGCGTGGCACTGGATCAGGTGTCGGGCGAGCAGCGCCGATCGGCCAAGGCCATCAACTTTGGCTTGATCTACGGAATGTCCGCCTTTGGCCTCGCGCGTCAGCTGGGAATCGCACGCGGTGCGGCCCAAAGTTACGTCGACCTGTACTTTGCACGCTATCCGGGCGTGCGGCGCTACATGGAAGCCACGCGTGAACAGGCGCGGCGCGACGGCTATGTTGAAACCGTGTTCGGCCGGCGCCTGTACCTGCCTGAGATCCGCTCGCGCAATCGTCAGCTGCAGCAGTACGCCGAGCGCAGCGCCATCAACGCGCCGATGCAGGGCACCGCGGCCGACATCATCAAGCGCGCAATGATCGAGATCGATGCCTGGTGCCAGCGCCCGGAAGTGCCGGCGAAGCTGCTGATGCAGGTGCACGATGAACTGGTGCTGGAAGTGGCCGAGGATTACCTCGAGCAGGCGGCGCTGGAAGTCGGCATACGCATGAGCGGCGCGGCGCAACTTGCGGTGCCGCTGAAGGTCGAAATCGGCACTGGTCTGAATTGGGATGAGGCGCACTAGCGCGGCGCTTTGCTGTCGCGGCGGCGCTACAACGGTTGCGTCAAGCTCTTGATTCCACGTTAAATAAATTTCACCTCGGGGTTGCAACTTTCTTCGGCCCCAATGTCTCCAACTTATCGAGTGCTAGTCACTCCCCGCTTCCCTCCCTAAAGCGGGTAAAAATCCGGTGCGTAGAGACCCGCGCCGGATTGCTCTGGGCTCCGGTAGTCCACCCCCTAAACAGGACTACCGGGGCCTTTCTTTTTCGAGCGTGTCCAGCAGCTTCAGGCCACGAAAACGCCGAAAATCACTGTCGATCGAGCACAGTATTGCTCCGTGCTCAAACGCCAGAGCCGCAAGAGCCGCGTCCGTCACCAGCGGCCCGCTCACTTGTGCATCCGCCACCTGCGCCTGAAAGATTTCCCAGAACCGATCGCCCGCTCCCACCACCGCTACGTTAAGGCGATCGAGCCAAGCGTTAACGATGCCGCAGGCATCGTGAGCGGACAACGGCTGGCGCACGGCTCGAGGGTTCGTCGCTATACGTACGAGTGCGAGCAGTGTCTGTCACGGAAGGGCGATCGTCTCTTCGGAATTGAGCGCAGCGTCGAGCCACGAGCGGCAAGTTGAATGGTGGGGCGAGCTGCTGTCATAGGCGTACAGCAGGATGTTTGCGTCTAACAGTTTCACCCTCGCCGGGTATCCTCGACTTCCTCGAGCAGCGCGCCGACGTTGTCATAGGACAGCCCCGGCAACGGACCACCCATATTTCGCGGTTCCACCCGAAACGGCGCGAGCGTCTTGATCGCCCTGCGTTGCGCGAGTGCCGCCCGTAGATGCTCGTTCACGACGGTCCTGAAGGGCCGTCCGCCTCGCCGCGCCTCGGCTTGCAGTCGCGCAGCCACGTCATCATCAAGCGTTAGCGTGGTCCTCATGTCTTGACGCTATCGCGCTAGCATCAGGATGTCTGCCGTTATTGACCGTCACGGCGTTTGGGTCAGCTGCGTAGTAACCCCCTTCTCGAGCCACCCAT
>Ga0302326_10010166_pt1 | contig 20403 bp, 17 predicted proteins | sample Palsa_T0_3_FD_202264 | JGI IMG/M metagenome (GOLD analysis project Ga0302326, IMG submission 202264) | Peat permafrost microbial communities from Stordalen Mire near Abisko, Sweden - Palsa_T0_3 | ecosystem: Environmental > Terrestrial > Soil > Palsa > Peat permafrost | place: Sweden: Abisko...
GGATTGACTGGAACGATTTCTTCCTCCGTGAAGTGAAGGAGAAGGGGCTGATCCTCTATGCTGGCGACGACCCGCGAATGGGTGAACAAGGCCGAAGGCGATTACGACGTCATCTTGCTGCTGCTGCGGTCGCGTAAGCGCAGCCGGTACGATCCGATTTACTTCCATGCATTGGGTTTTTAGCACTATTCCGAAACGGAGCCGTCGCGGGCACGCGACGTTTTTCCAATATGTCGGCCTTCACCTACCAGCCAACGTTCCAATACGGCACCGACGAAACGGCCTACCGTGTTCTGACGCGTGATGGCGTTTCCCGAATCGAGATCGGTGGCCGCACCTATCTGAAAATCGAAGCAGATATTCTTCGCGAGCTTGCTCGCCAGGCCTTCACCGATGTGTCGTTCTATCTGCGGACGCACCATCTTGAGCAACTCCGCGATGAACTGGCCGACCCCGAGGCATCCGATAACGACCGTTTTGTTCTTTACACCCATCTGCAAAACGCCGTCGTCGCGGCAGCGGGGCAGTTGCCCAGTTGCCAGGACACTGGCACCGCCATCGTGATGGGGAAAAAGGGACAGTTCGTGTTAACCGATGGCGATGATGCCGCCGCGCTCTCGCAGGGGATTTTCGAAACCTATCAGGAACGGAACCTCCGCTATTCGCAGATCGCCCCGCTGGAGATGTTCAAGGAGAAGAACACCGCGAACAATCTGCCCGCGCAGATCGATCTGCTAGCCGACACCGGCGATGAATATCGCTTTCTCTTCGTCGCCAAAGGTGGCGGCTCGGCCAACAAAGCTTATCTGTACCAGCAGACGCCCGCCGTGCTGAATGAAAAAGATCTCGACGCGTTCGTCCGATCAAAACTGAAAGACCTCGGCACCAGCGCCTGCCCGCCGTATCATCTGGCCCTGGTCATCGGTGGGACCAGCGCTGAAACCTGCCTCAAGACCGTGAAGCTCGCCAGTTGCGGTTATCTCGATCATTTGCCGACCACCGGCTCCCCTGCCGGCCGGGCATTTCGCGATTTGGAATGGGAAAAGCGCGTGCTGAAAATCGCGCAGGAGAGCCGGATCGGCGCCCAGTTTGGTGGAAAATATTTCGCGCATGATGCGAGAGTGATTCGCATGCCCCGGCATGCCGCATCATGTCCGATCGGCTTGGGCGTGAGCTGTTCCGCGGATCGAAACATCAAAGGCAAGATCACGCGCGATGGTGTCTTCCTCGAACAGCTCGAATTCCACCCCGAGAAATACCTGCCCGCCGAGCAGCCGCATCTGGCTCCGCCGGTGAAGATCGATCTGAAAATCGGCATGGATCAGGTGCGACAAGTTCTGAGCAAATTCCCCGTCAAAACCCGACTGCAAATCACGGGATCGTTGATCGTCGCGCGGGATGCCGCCCATGCGCGGATCAAGCGGATGGTCGATGCGGGCGAGCCGATGCTGCAGTTTTTCAAGGATTATCCCATCTACTACGCCGGTCCCGCCAAAACCCCCGAAGGCATGCCCAGCGGCAGCTTCGGTCCCACAACCGCCGGCCGGATGGACAGCTTCGTTGATCTTTTCCAATCGATGGGCGCAAGCCTGGTGATGATGGCCAAAGGCAACCGCAGCCAAGCCGTTACCGACGCCTGCAAGAAACACGGCGGATTCTATCTTGGCAGCATCGGTGGACCGGCAGCAATTCTCGCGCAAACCAACATCAAAAAAGTTGAGCTGGTCGCCTTCGAAGAACTGGGCATGGAGGCGGTGCGGAAAATCGATGTCGTCGATTTCCCGGCATTTATTGTCGTGGATGATAAGGGGAATGATTTTTTTGAGGAGCTTTGAGCCGAAGCATCGTTCGGAGAGGACATGATTCATGAGGCTTCATGCGGTATACTATTGTCCATGGACATCTCCTCACCAACTCCAGTGGATTTGGATCGAGAAGCGGTAGAGGACGCGCGCCGTCAAAACTTTGCACAAAAGTTTCGCGCCGGCGCGGAATTGTTCGACTATGCGTGCGCGATATCCAAAGCAGGCATTCGCTGGCAAAATCCGGGGTTCAATGAGGAACAGGTGATGGTCGAGCTTCGTCGCCGAATTCATCTGGGTGAGGCGGCAAGGGAGAGCAGGACGTGATGGCAATCGAGTTTGTCACTCGTGTCGTCGCCGCTCTCCGCAAGCTCGGAATTCCCTATATGGTTGTTGGGTCGTTTTCGAGCAACGTCTACGGAAAGCCTAGATCGACGAAAGATGCCGATGTGGTGATCGAAATCGGAAGTCGATCCATCTCTGAACTCGCGATGGAGATGGGCCCCGATTTCACATGTGACCCACAATTAACCTTCGAAACGGTGACTGGCACGATGCGTTACCGGTTGGCCCACCCTGCGACAAACTTCACAATTGAGCTGTTTTTGCTCAGCGATGAGCCTCACGACAAGGAGCGCTTCAGACGCAAACTCAGTGGAGACATCGGGGATGGGCAGAAAACCTTCGTCCCGACCGCAGAGGATGTCATCATCACCAAACTGAGGTGGTCCAAGCAGGGTCTTCGTCAAAAGGACGTTGACGACTGCGACTCTGTAATCGCCGTCCAGGCAGAGCATCTTGATGTTGAATATATTCGTCGTTGGTGTGATGCTCACGGCACGAGGGAGATCTTCGATAGATTGCTCCAAAAGAATTTGCCATACCGGTAGGAATCGCCATGCCCGCCACCCGTCCCGAACGCGATTCCATGGGAGAAATGCTCGTCCCCGCCGATGCGTACTACGGTGCGCAAACCGCCCGGGCCGTAGAGAATTTCCCGATCTCTGATCTTCGCTTCAATCGCAGGTTTATTTCGGCCCTCGGCACCATCAAATGGGCCGCCGCCGACGCGAATCTTTTGCTCAAGCTCATCACCGAGCAGCAGCACAAGCTCATCCAACAAGCAGCGCAGGAAGTGATCGATGGCAAACTCGACGATCAATTCATCGTCGATATCTTCCAGACCGGCAGCGGCACCAGCACGAACATGAACTGCAACGAAGTGATCGCCGGCAGGGCCAATGAAATCGCCGCCGGCACCCGCGGCGGCAAGTCGCCGGTGCATCCGAATGATCACGTCAACATGCAGCAGAGCAGCAACGATGTAATCCCAACCGCGATCCACCTGGCGGCGAGTCTTGCCATCAAAGAATCACTCGCGCCGGCCCTGATGCAGCTTTCACGGGAACTGAACAAGAAAGCGGTGCAGTTCGATCAGGTCGTGAAGATCGGCCGAACTCATTTGCAGGATGCGACGCCGATACGGCTGGGGCAGGAATTGAGCGGGTATGCACGGCAGGCGGAGTTGGGCGTTGGCCGTGCCAAGCGGGCGATGGATGCGCTGCAGGAACTGCCGCTCGGTGGCACAGCCGTCGGCACGGGTATCAATTCTCATCCGGATTTCGCCAGAAAAGTGATCGCAGCGATCACCCGGCGCACGGGAATCCGATTTGTCGAGGCGTCGAATCATTTCGAAGCGCAAGCCGCCAAGGACGGCATTGTCGAAGCCAGCGGATTCCTGAAAACCATCGCGATCTCGCTGACGAAAATCGCCAACGACATCCGCTGGCTCGCCGGCGGTCCGCGCTGCGGCATCGGCGAAATCTCGATCCCGGCCACACAGCCCGGTAGCAGCATCATGCCCGGCAAGGTCAATCCCGTGATGAGTGAAATGGTGCTGCAAGTGGCTGCTCAAGTGATTGGCACTGATGCCACAATCGCCTGGGCCGCCGGCTTTGGGAGCACATTTGAGTTGAACGTGATGATGCCCGTCATGGCCTACAACTTGCTCCAGTCCACCGAACTGCTGGCGAATGCCGCCCGCGTCTTTGCTGATCGATGCGTCGCAGGGCTCGATGCGAATGTGCAGAGATGCGAAGCATTGGTCGAGCAGAGCCTGGCGATGTGCACGAGCCTCGCCCCCATCATCGGCTACGACAAGGCCGCGGAGATCGCCAAGGAGAGTTTCAAGACTGGCAAGACCGTCCGCCAGATCGCGGAGGAGAAAAAGCTGCTTGGCCCGGCGGAGTTGAACAAAGCGCTTGATGCGAAACGCATGACTTCGCCACAGGCGGACATAGTGGGCGGCGGCGGGGGATGAGCGATTGGCTGCACTTAGCCCAGTGTGAATCACGCCGGGCTAAATGGGCGCAGCTGCTTGGCGTGTCGTTGAACTCGTATGCACGTGCCTAACGTGTGGATTGTGCACCAGAAGAAACGTCCAGACAACCAGGAATACGATCGGCAGCAGGATCGGCGCCGAGAGCCCCATCGCCCACGTTCGACGAAATCCCTGGACGGGCGGAAGATCATATTGATCGCTTTTCTCAACATGAAGATGAAACAGGTTCCGCAGATTGTGCATCGCCAGCACACCCGCGATGATTGTGAAGAGAATGACGCCGCTGGCGATGATTGCGACCAGTGGAATCAGAATTCTCAGCAGTTGCCGGGTGTCATACACATCGCTGCTCGCCAGCGGAGGGGAAGAAAAAAAGCTGGTCACATCGATCGCATAAGCGCTGAAGAAAAATGACTGGCTGGTGATGAACCAATTGAGCCGCTGGACCATCAGGTTGTCTTCGTGCTCCACCTGCCCACGAATGATGCGGTAGTAATCGGTGATCGACAGCGGCTGGGTTGCGAGCTTGACGGCGGGGGGCATGGCGGGGCGTTTTCACACGGATGAAGCGCGGCGTCAAATCTGCGGAAGGGGTAGGGGGTCGTGGGTAGGAGGTAGGAAAAGACATCCCGACCTCCGACCCACGACCTCGTACCCCCCACTTTCTTCACGTCCTATTGGTCAACGCCAGTTCCAATCCGTGGCGATGTTCGTCGAGCAGGCCGGTGAGCGAGCGTGGGCTGGGCGCGACGATCAGTTCGCGCATGACGATCGCAAAGCCGCGCAGTTGGCCTTGGCCATCGTGGATCGCGGTCAAGACCATGTGCGTCCGAAGCCGCGTTCCATCCCGGCGCAATTTCCAATCGCGTCGCTCGCAACGGCCGACGGCCTGTGCAAGTTCCAATTCCTGAATCGGCTCGCCGGCTTCCACTGCGGCATCGGCGTACAGACAGCAGACGTGCCGGCCAATGATGTCGTCTCGAGGGTAACCCAGCAGGCGCTCCGCGCCGGAATTCCAATTCGCCACGCGCCCATCGGCGTCTAACAGGCAGAGGGCATAATCACCAATGGAATCGACCAGCAGGCGAAGCTTTTCTTCGTTGCCGCGGACTTGATCCTGACCAATCCGCGCGATCTCAAGCTCTCTTGCGAGTCTGTCAATCGCCAGGCTCATGAGGGAGCCGACGAGCAGAAAAACGCTCGTTTCCAGAATGTCCTTTCCGTGGGACAACCATTGAATCGAGAGCGCCCCAAGGATCGTGGCAACCAACCCCATTCGCCGTCGGCCGGCGCAAGCGGCGATCGCGACGGCAAGTGAAAAGGGGAGCGCCATCGAGCGATCGTCGAGCGCGAACGAGGCAGCGCAAGAACCCGCGATGGCGAGAACCACGATGCCGATCTGCATAGACAGCGAGCGCGAAAGCACAATCGACATGCCGGCCTCCTTGCCGAACGATGCATTGCAAACGGGCAGGGCGTAATTATCTGGACCAACTATTTAGCGACGGTGTGCAGCGCCGCGTTACGCCGCAATCCAACGCGGTGCTGCGCACCGCAGCTAACTACATTGAATTTCAAATGGTAATTACTATCGCGAAGCCGTACTCAATGTGCTGGTCGGTGGATCGGTCAGTTTGAGGACCATGTGCAGCTTGAGACGCTTGGGATCGGGGCCGATCACGTCCTTGTTAGCCTCATACAGCTTGTCCACGTGCTCCGCGTTGCCATAGAGCTTCATGGAGATGCGATAGAGACTGTCATTGGGCTGAACCTCATATTGCTTCTGCGGATCGAGATTGGCGGCGGCATCTGTCCCGGCGGAGGATTCGCCGGAACTCTTCAGCGCCGGGATGATCAATTTGGTGCCGGGCGCGAGGCGGTTGGGGTTGATGTTGGGATTGGCGTTGGCGATCCACTTCCACTTCCTCGAATCACCGTAGGCTGCGGCCGCGATGGAGGTCAGCATCTCGCCGGGTTGGACAATGTGCGTGCGCTGGGCGGAAGCAGCCGGCTGGGTGGCGGGGGTGCTCGCCGTATCGACAGAGAGATCGGGAGTAGCTTTGTCGGCCGGGGCAGCGGGATCAACAAGGGGCACTCCGGGGCTGGCTGAAGTCGCGTCGGTAGGGGCTGGGGCCGGCTGATCGGCCGCCGCACCGTTTGAATGCTTGGTATCCAGTGTCGGCGTTTCGCTCATCATCGTGGGCGAGGATGAGCCCTCGGCGAGCAGTTTATTCCAATCGGCTGCGCTGCCGTTGGCGTTGCCGCCCACGGCCGGCGAGCTGCCCGATGGATTATTTGTCTGGCCGCCCGGGCGGCTACCCGACTGGCTGTTTGCGGCGGTCTGATCGGCGCCGACTTTGGAGGGATCGGCGGGCGGGGCATTTGCGCTGGTGGCCGTCTCCGGCTCGGCAGTCTTGCCGTCAGACGCAAGAGGCGACGGAGCGGTATCGGTCTTTCCCTGGCTGTCATCATTGACGACGCTGACGGCTTTTTTGTCGCCGCCGGGAACGACCAGAACATACACAATCACCACGGCCAGCATGATGCCGCCGATGGCGAAACCGAGTTTCACGTCCTTGCGAAGCATGGGGAGTCCTTTCCCTTTCAATTCAACTCTGAGCGGGTGAGTGAACTAAACTTGTTGCAGTCGCCCGACAGTTTTACCGGTTCCCGAACCCTTGTCCTTACCCTGCCGCGAAATGAGAAGGATAGGCGCGGCAATCGCGATCGAGGAGTAAGTGCCAACCAATATGCCGAACAACAATACGAAAGTAAAGCCGTGAATGCCCGGTCCGCCAAAAACATACATGACAAAAACCGTAATCACGTTGGTTCCCGCCGTCAGAAGAGTGCGGGAAAGCGTCTGGTTGATGGAGTTGTTGACGACGTTGCGATCCAGATGGCCGTACTTCCCTCGATTTTCGCGGATGCGGTCGAATACCACGATGGTATCGATCATGGAGTAACTCATGACAGTCAATATGGCGGCAACGAGGGTAAGGTTCAGACGAAATGGTTCTAAAAGCAGAGCCGACGCGGCTGGCCGCAGGTTCAGATAGAGCAAATGGGCGATGCCGACCGCCCCGATCACCATGAGGGTATCATGCAACATGGCGATGACGGTGGCGTTTCCGTACTTGAGATTGCCGAACCGAAGCCAGATGTAGCCGAGGATGATGACCAGCGATAGCACCAGCGCCGTCAGCGCATCGCGCTCGGTATCGCCGGCGATCTGGGCGTTGAAGCTGTTGACCTTCTGAAACTGCGGAGGCTGGTAAAGCGCCTGATTCACCAGCGCCCAGGCCGGCCCGGCGAGATTGTCGGTCCATTTGGCTTTATCTTTGTCATATGGAATCGTTGGATCGGAGACGAGCACCGCCGCCGTCGTCGTCTTTTCGTCCGGCCCGTTGGCGCCGGCGACGGCAAAATCGCGGGAGGCCTGCATCTGCGCTTCGCCCGCCTGGGGCTGGAGACGTTGCCGCTCGATGCGCATGCGGATTTCGGTTGGGGAAAGCGGGGGGTTCAGATTCTTCAGCACGATGGCCGCGCCGCCTTCGTAATTTCGCAAATCTGAAGGAGAGAAACCGGCAGCTTTGACGACGGCCTCCTCATTTCCGTGGGCGATCGGCACAATGACGCTACTGAGCGCGTTCTCCAGCGGTTGATTCACTTGATCGAATGAGCTGGGCTGATCGATGTTCAGCTTGTCGCCCAGCGCCGCGAGAATCTGCTTGCGGACGGCCGGCGTATCGGTGTCGGGCGAATCCACTTCATAAGTCTTGTTGTCCGTCCCAACCGCCACCACGCTGGGGCTGGGCAGTGTTGTTTTCTGCTCGATGATCGTGGCGACCTCTTCCCGCGACATCTTGTTCTGATCTTTCAATTCAAACTGCACGCTCGTGCCGCCCGCGAAATCGATATCGAGCAGCTCGCCCTTGTGCCAGTAGTAGCTGAACGACATTGTCCCCACGATCAGCAGGACGGCGCTAAGGCCCACGAACGGCCATATGTAGGCCATCCAGTTAATGTTGGGGCGAAGCAGCTTGTCCCATTTGGGAAAGGTCAGCGGCAGGCTGGAAAGGGTGGTTACGCCGAATTTATTCACCATCAGGGAGAAGACCGTCTTGGTGACAAACAGCGCGGTGAACAAGCTGCTCACCAAACCGATCAGAAGCGTGATGCCAAAGCCCTTCACTTCTTCAGAGCCCAGCGAATAGAGCACCAGGGACGTGATCACCGTCGTGGCATTGGAATCGACGATCGCGCTCCACGCTTTGGCGTAGGCGTTGCGCAGGGCAAGATTGAGCGATAGCCCGCGCTCCTGTTCTTCGCGGAGGCGCTCGAAAATCAGCACATTGGCGTCGACGGCGGCGCCAATCGAAAGCACGATTCCCGCGATGCCCGGCAGGGTGAAAGTAAAATTCCCCGCCGCCATCACACCCAGAATCATCACCAGATTCATGCAGACAGCGCCGAAGGCGACCAGGCCCGCGAGGTAGTAATAGCTGATCAGAAACACGCCGACGACAGCCAGGCCGATGTAGCACGAATCCAGGCCATGCTCGAGATTTTCCTTACCGAGCTGCGGTCCGACGGTGACTTCGCTGATCGGTTCGTTGGTGAGCTGCGCTGGCAATGATCCGGCGTTGAGCACGCTGATGAGATACCCTTGCTCCGTCCGGGAGAATCCGCCCTGCCCGCCGCCGCTGATCACGCCGCTGCCGTTGATTTGCTGATTGATGGTCGGAGCGCTGATGAGCTTGCCATCGAGCACGATCCCCAATGGCAGATGGATATTGCGTGCCGTCAGGTTCCCGAAAAGATTCGCCCCCTGCGCATCGAACTGAAATCCAACAACGTTGGCCCCTTCCTGCTGCTCCGGCGTTGCGTTTTCCAGCGCCCAGCGCGGCTGGCCTTCGCGATTCACCAGCGACTTATCATCGGTGATGTACGCTAACGCATAATGCTTGCCGTTGTAATCGACCGTTCGATCCTTAAACGCGGGTTCGTCGGGGTTATCGACCTCAAACCACTTGGTTTTGTCGCCCGCTTGTGAGAGCGGACCATCGGTCTTCAACTGCTGGACCATGTGCTCGTACTCGGCGGCGGGCAGATCGTTAGAAAGAATGTGAAATTCCAAAACCCCCGAGCCGCGGAGCAATTGCTTCAGACCCGCAGCATCATCGATCGAACCTTTGATTGCCGAATATGCATCGTACTTCCCGATAAAATTGTCGATCGCCGCCGATCTCCTGGGAAAATCGGCGGCCTTGCTCTTCAAATCCTTCAGGCGGGCATCGCGATCCGACCCCTTGAGCTCAAGCGCATCCTCCAACGTTTTGGCAGGCAGATTCGTGTCGGTGATGCTGCTCAATAAGTCATCGTACTGAGCGCGGGCTTCGGCCTCGGCCTCTGCGTCTTTGGCAGCGTGTGCACGACCGATGGCGTCGTAGGAGGCGGCGAGCTTACTGAAGAGCGCCTCGCGCGTTGCGCTCCCCATCCCAAGGGTTTTAAGCCTCGCGCTGCGCTGGGGGTCCTTGAGATCTTCAACGGCCGACTCCACCTCCGCTGGTCGAACATTGGTATCTTCAATCTCTCGCTGCGCGGCGGCGTAGGCTTCGCGCTTGGCCTTGCTATCGGCCGAGCCGGCGCTCATGGGCATCTGGATTTCCAGGCGCGTATTCCCCTGCGGCCGCCAGATCAGGTTTCGCCGGCCATCGGGGTCCACGCGCTTTTTCAGCGCTTCCATCACCGCCTCAGAAAGCGGCGTCGCCTGCGTCCAGCCACCCTCGGGCGCTTCGATTTCGTACAGCAGGCTTGTGCCGCCCACCATGTCGATGCCGGGCTTGAGATTCGGATGAAAAATATTGCCCTGTGGAAAGATAAACCACAGCGCAAAAACCAGCACCGCGACAATCAACGTAACGCGGCCGAAATGATTAGTCGGCATAAAAAGTTCCAAGCCTGCAAGGCAGAAGGCGGAATTCAGAAGGCAGAATAAAGGCCACGGCGTCGCGCCTGGTTCGTCATTCTGCCTTCTGCCTTCATCCCTCTGCCTTTACTTCGTTTCCTCGTCCGCTCCCACGATCCGATGGATCGCGGTGCGGCTGAACCAGATCTTTGTGTTGGAGTTCTCGTCTACTTTGACCAGAATCCGGTCTTCGCGCGCTTCCATTACCTTTCCGAGAATTCCGCCGATGGTCTGTACCTCATCACCCTTCTTCATCTTGCTGAGCATGTCCGTGCGGCCCTTGTCCTTCTTTTTGTTCGAGCGGTTCATCACGAAGAAGAAAATCGCCACCATCAGGATGATGGGGCCCAATTGCTGGAACATCGTGAACAGGCCCGGCGGCGCCGGCTTGGCGGGAGTCGCGGTACCCGGAGCACTCGTGACGGTATTAGTGGGGTTCGCCGCAGGGGTTTGCGCGCTGCTTGGCAGGGTGGTTTGGGCTAACAGATCGAACATGCTCAAAGTCATCTCCCGATTTCTTTCGACTACTGCGCCGAAGGACCAAGCGAACATCGCGGGTCGGTTTGAATGAAAAAGAGGAGCGACTGCTCCCCGATCGACCGGCGGAGGTCCGCCATCAGCCGTTGGTAGAATCGAACATTATGCACCGAAACCAGCACGGGTCCAAGCATCTCGCCCGCGAAAAAAAAGTGGCGGATCGCGCCGCGGCTGAAATTCCGGCATGCATAACAGTCGCAATCCGCCTCAATCGGCCCTGAATCCCGCGTGAATTTGCTGTTCCGCAGCCGAATCGCGCCGGAGGCGGTAAACGCGTAGGCATTGCGTCCATTGCGAGTCGGGAGCACGCAATCGAACATATCGATGCCGCTCGCGACCGCCGCCACGATGTCGCGCGGAAACCCCACTCCCATGAGATAGCGCGGCTTATCGGACGGCAGCATCGGCGTTACCCCCCGCAAAACCGCCTTCATCGCGTCAAATCCCTCTCCGACCGCCAATCCGCCGACGGCGTATCCGGGGAAATCCATGGCGATCAGTTTCTCCGCACACAGCGAGCGTAGCCGGTGATCGGTTCCACCCTGGACGATGGCAAAAAGCGATTGATCGCTTTTTCGCGCATGGGCAATCTGACATTCCTCCGCCCACCGCAGCGTGCGATCCACCGCAATTTGCTGGTATTCGAGCGGCTTGTTCGGATCGGGGCATTCATCAAACGCCATGATGATGTCCGCCCCCAGATCGTTCTGAATCTGCATCGACCGCTTGGCATCCAGATGCACGATCGCCCCATCGACATGGCTTTTGAAGGTAACCCCCGCATCGGCGATCTGGTTAAGCTCCGCCAGTGAAAAGACCTGATAGCCGCCGCTATCGGTGAGAATCGGCCCCGGCCAGCCCATGAAGCGATGCAGATCGCCCAACTTGGCGACTGTCTTTTCTCCCGGCCGAAGCATCAGGTGATAGGCATTCGCCAGGATGATCTGCGACCCCGTCGCCGCCACATGATCCGGCAGCAAGCCCTTGATCGATCCCTGAGTCCCGACGGGCATGAAGGCGGGCGTATCAAAGATGCCGTGACGCGTGGTCACCCGCCCCAGGCGGGCAGCACCATCCTGTCGCAACAGTTCGTAGCTGAGTGCGTTCACCGATGTGTTCTATGTGCTTGCCGGGATGCACGCAAACACGCGAACGCGATTGTCTCTCCACCCGTTTCCATAGCGTGAACCCGACCCCATTCAGCCAGGCCCGGGAGGGGCAGGGTTTTGCGTCAAATGAACCACCCAACTCACTGATAAATGCTCGAGGCTCAGCATTGAGGTGGGCAGCGAGTTCGATCGAATCAGAAGCGCTCTTCCGGACTTGGCTAAATGACCAGAAGCCCCGCACGTAGATGCAATCGCATCTACACAAATCCTCTGCCTGTGTCTCAACGAGGAATGGGGTGCAACGAAACAATGCAAGGGAACGTTCGCGATCCGTTTCGGGCCGATGGGGGTAAAAAAAATGCGGAAGTTAACCATCGATAGATGGACCGCGGCCTGCCGGCCGAGGCTACAAGTCGGTTTGGAAGCTGCATTGCCAATTTGTGTAGATGCGATTGCACGTAGATGCGGGGCCCTGCCGCTAACGTAAAGCTACCCGATACACATTCACCGCCTCATTCTCAAACATCAGCTGAAACTGCTCCTTCGAAACATAATCCAACTCCGGCGGATGAGCCGGTTGGTTCGGGTCAGCCAGATTTTGCTTGGCGATGACCAAATAATTCGCGCCGCTCTGCTTGAGATTGGCCAGCCATGTCTGCCGATCGCTGGCCTCCATCATGACGCGTGAAACCTCACCGGGAACGTCCTCGCCGATCACCGGGCGCATTTTCGGCAGATCGGAAAACTGATGTAGCCCCGGCCGACATGGCGCGTACACCAGATGCCGCGATAGATCAAAACCGTACAGCGGATAAATCTGAATCGTGTTCGTGTAGGCGACGGTGCAGCCGGGCTCGGTTTGATCGCGGACGATTCCCCACCCATCGGCCAACGGCCCGTACAGGCTGGACCAGGTAATTACCGCCTCCACGCGGCAGATATTCAGATAGCTCGGCCAGGCGATGTAGGTCCACAGCGCGAGCATCACGAGAACAAGCATAGCAGCGCCCCATCGCCCCGATCGATTGAGCGCGCCAATGACGAACCAGCCAGCAGTCAGCAAACCCAATGCGATCAACGCCGTCGGCAGCAGCGACAGCAATCCACTCGAACTAAAACCCGTGGCCAATGAAACCACCGCCAGCACCGCCGCCATTGCCATGCCAATCCTTGGCCAGCGCCTGCATATCACCGCGCAGCCTGCCATGAGCACCGCCAAACTCGGCGCGATGAATCGCATCTCCGCCGCGGGGCTCCGCAGAATGAAAAGCGCAATCGCCAACATCGGCCCGTACAAACACGCGCGCACGAGCGGCCGCGGCACGGGCGGCCCGCCCGTGTCTTCTTCGGTTGAGCCTCGATCACGGGCAGGCTGCCCGTGCCACAGAGAAATGAGCCACGCCAGAAGCACGAGAAGACCCAGCAACCACGGCAAGCCGTAATATGTTTCTGTCAACGTATCGATGATGCCTCGCAAATCGCTCATCCGGTCCGTCTTGGTCGTGGTCAGAGGCCCATCAAAAAGATGAATCCCATACACCGTGATGTTGAACGGAAACGCCGGCGACCCATAGCAGATCCAGTTCCGGGCATACCACGGCCCAAACAAACAAATCGCCACACCGGCCGCGATCAAATGCTTTTTCCATCGCCATCCCGCTCGCCACGGCGCATCGATCGCAAGCAGAATCGCCGGCAGGCAAAACGTCGCCGTGAATTTTGTTGCCAGCAGCAGACCAACCGCCACCCCAAGACGCCATGGCCCCAGTGAATCGCGCAACCGATCGGTGGACAATGCGACCATCGCCGCCACCAAAAACGCCGCCAGCGGCAAGTCATCTTTCGCCAGAATCGTCTGACTGATAAACGGTCGGGCGCACGCCACGGCAAGACCCAGCAACGCCGCCACTATAATGTTTGCGCCCAGCGCCCGGCTCAACTGCACCACGCCAAGAAACAGAAAGACCAGCGCCGGCGCTTCGACAAATCGCGCCAGCACGTCATTCCCCATCGGCCCCATCAGCCACGCAACAAATGTCGATCCCGCGAGCGGCGAATAGCTGTTGGCCGGATTGAAAAACCAAACGGGCAGAAGCGACAAATGTCCCGTCTGTAACCACTGCACCGCCGCCGGCAGTTGGTACGCCAGCGAATCATTTGCGATGGTCGGCGCATACCGCCCGGCCCAAACAATCGAGAAGAGGTAGGCGATCAGGACGAATGCCGCACCGAGCAACATCGGGCGTCCGCGCAGCCCCGCATGTACATGCGAGGCTTCGCGTGAGCACAACAGAAGAACTGCTGCGGTGACAATTCCAACAACAACAATCGATCCGCCACTTAAAATCCCGATTGCTCCCAGCACCGCGACGGCAAGATATTGCACGAGATACCAGATGAGAAATGCATCCAGCGCCGCCTGCACCCGATCCGCAACCCATCGCCGCGCAAACCGATACGCGGCAAACGCGAGCACCGCGTTCAGTCCGACGGTGATCGCGAGCCTGAGTTCATCTGGAAGAATGCCCACGCGCGAGAATGTCCCAGACGGCGGGGCGGATGTACATCGGCATCCCAAATCGACGTTATCCGGCTATGCCACAAAAAGAAGACTGACCACGAATCTGCACGAATCAACACGAATGAATTCCGTCCGGATTCGTGTTCATTCGTGTCAATTCGTGGTTGTATTTTTCCGCCTTTGGCAGCGTTGCTCAGTTTCCCCCAACTTATGCTAAAATCATCCGCCTATGTCCAAGCACGCCCATGATGAAGCGCTCAAGGAAAAGTTCCGCCCGGACACCGACGCCGCGCTCGATCGCGAGATCGAAGACGCCCTCGCCGGTGTTTCGCTTGATGATCTGCTCGCCGACAAGCCCACCAACAAATCCGTCGATTCCGCCAAGGGCCTCCGCCGCGGCAGGGTGATGTCGATCGATGCGAAGGACGATGCCGTCTTCGTCGATTTCGGCGGCAAGAGCCAGGGCGTGGCGGCGCTTTCGCAGTTCGACAAGGAGCCGAGCATTGGCCAGGAGATGGATTTTCACGTCGAGCGGTACGACCCGGCAGAAGGGTTATTGATCCTCAACAAGAAAGGAGCGGCTGCCAGCAATGTCACCTGGGATAATCTAGAGGTCGGCCAGATCGTCGAAGGCGTCGTCACTGGCGTGAACAAAGGGGGGCTGGAGCTTTCGGTCAAAGGCATGCGTGCCTTCATGCCCGCCGGCCAAGTTGATCTTTATTTCCAGCCCGATCTCAACGTGCACCTGAATCAGAAGCTCACCGCCGAGGTGACTGCCTTCGATGCTCACGCCAAAAATCTGATCCTGAGCCGGCGGAATGTCCTTGAACGTGAGAAGGAAGAAGCCAAGCAAAAGCTAATGAACGAGATCGCCGAGGGACAGATTCGTCGGGGGACCGTGCGATCGATCATGGATTACGGCGCGTTCGTTGACCTGGGCGGGCTCGACGGCCTGCTGCACGTGAGCGAGCTCACGCACCGCCGCGGCGTGAAGGTTTCCGACGTCGTCAAAGTCGGCGATATCGTGGATGTCAAAATCGTCCGGATCGACAAGGAAACCGGCAAGCTTGGCCTGAGCCTGAAGCAAATGATGGCCGACCCGTGGATCGGCGCCGAGGGCAAATATCCCGTCGGCACGCCAATCACCGGCCGTGTTAGTCGCGTGGAGAATTTCGGCGCGTTCATCGAAGTGGAAGAAGGTGTTGAAGGGCTTCTCCCGATCAGTGAAATTAGTTACCAGCGCATCCGCCATCCCTCGGAGATCGTCAAAGAGGGCGATACCCTCCGCCTGGTCATCCTCACGATCGATCCCCTTGCAAAGAAGATGAGCTTTAGCCTCAAACAGGCCGGCCCCGATCCTTGGAAGACCGTCGCCGAGCGTTATGCAACGGACATGACCGTGGACGCAATGGTGACGCGCGTCGTCGATTTCGGCGCTTTTGTCGAGTTGGAACCAGGCCTGGAAGGATTGGTTCACATCAGTGAGCTGGCCAACAATCGCGTGAAATCGGCCGGCGATGTGGTAAAGCCCGGTCAGGCCGTCCGCGTGCGGGTGATGGATGTTGATCCAGAAGGCCGGCGCATTTCGCTGTCACTGAAACAGGCGACGCCGATCGCTCCGGCGACCTCCGGCACCCCGGTCTTGCCAAACAAGACCAAGCGCCCACAGTTGCGCGGGGGACTGGATCACTAACCGCCTTCACGTTGGGAAAAGGGAAGACGTTATGACCGAGAGACGAAGACTGGCGCATGATATTCGCAACGGAATGAACACGCTGGCCTTGAACATGCAGTGCCTTCGCATCTCCAGCGGCGACGAAGCCATCGAATGCCTCGATGCGATTTTGGATGCGACCGATTCAATCGTAGGTTTGATCGACCAGCTCGCGGCGCTTCCCGATGAGACGTCCGGCATTGCATCGGCGTCGTGATAAAACAAGGGCTGGACGATTCCGATATTTTCGCCCCTCGCGAATCGCCAGCCCTGTTTTCGTCAATTTCGTTCGAGATACGATTCGTTCCTTCAATGCTCAAAACCGTAGCCAGATGGCAGGGCAGTGGAAATTGACCTAAACAGGGCGGTCCGTAGCGAGGTTTTGTAATCTTGTCGGAGTCGAAATCATCGCATGGGAAGTGGCGTGAGCATTGTCCGGATCGTGCTGCCGATGGCCGGTCTGATTGTCTTGATCATTGGCGGCCAGTTGTGTTTCCGCATCTTTTTTCGTCGCTCAAAACGTCCGGTGAATCTTGATCGATGCAAATGCGGGTACACGCTGGAGCATCTCGCGGTCGCTCGCTGCCCCGAGTGCGGCCGCGTGATTCATTTCGACGCCACCGCCGAGGAACTGTGTCTGAGCAATGAGGAGTTGGAACGCGCCCAAGCTGCGCGATTGCGGCGGAGAGCAAGCGAGAAGAATGAAAACGAATCAGAGGGGAAGCAGTACCCGCAGCAAGACTCGAACTTGCGACCTCCGGTTTAGGAAACCAGCGCTCTATCCAACTGAGCTATGCGGGCGAGGCGGCATCAGCCTATCAAACGGGTAAAGGGTGGGCCAGCGTCATTCGCGTGGCAACGGGCGGTTTCCATGAGTTCTCAAACCCGCAACGATTCGACGCCAATTCCGCCCGGCGTGATTCACGCCGGGCTATGTGCAGACATGAACCTCAATCGCCCTGCAACCTTCGGCCTTCCGCAGCGTCATACAATTATGCCACCCCGATGATGTCACATGGCGGCCGGACGGCGGTATGATACGGTAACATTGCCCCAACGGGAGAAACCATGAGCCAGTTGGATCGACATGTGACCGCTGTGCAAAACCGGCTGGCACTGGCTTCATTTTTCCGCGCTCTCGCGTGGACGATGCTCATGCTTGCCGGCGTGATTCTCGTCATGGTGGGAATCGACAAGCTCTTCTGGTGGGAGCCGCCGCGCCCGTGGATTTGGATCGAGGCCGGAATCGGCGCGGCCATCATTGCCGCCATCATCGGCGCGATGCGACAGCGCCCCAGCAAAATGCAGGCGGCGGCGGCGATCGATCAGAAACTATCTCTTCATGAAAAAATCAGCACCGCGTTGTACGTCCGGCCGAGTTCCGATGCGTTCGCCATGGCCGCCGTGAAAGATGCCGAGGCCACCGCGCAGAACGTGGTTCTGAATTACGGCAGTCATTTCCCGTTTCAATTTCCTCGCGTTGCTCCCTGGGCGGCGGTGGTCGGCGTGATTGCATTCTTGCTGGCGAACTACGCCAAGCCCCTCGACCTCTTCGGCCGCGAGGAAGCGATCAAAAAGCAGATCGTGCAGAAGGAGAAGATCGAGTTTAGCAAGAAACAATTGCAGGATGCGCTGGCCGTCGTGAACGCGGTTCCGCAATCGATTGGGAATGATGAAACCATTCGCATGGCCAAGGAGGATCTGACCTCGCAACTTGCCAAAGGCGTGGACGATCCCGCCAAGGCGACCCGCACGGCTCTCAAGGCACTGCAGGATGTGGATGCGGCCGTCAAAGAGCAGATCAAAACCAATTCGCAGTTCGCCCAGGCCAAGGCCGATGAAAAAATGTGGCGGCAGATCGGCGAGCAGCCGATCACCGATCCCGGGCCGGTAAATGATGTCCGCCGAGAATTGGCCGACGGAAAATTCGGGCAGGCGATGGACGATCTGTCTAAGGTCGTGAACAACTTCGACAAGATGGACAAAACCGAGCAGCAAAAAGCTACCGAGCAAATGAAACAGATGGCCCAGCAGCTCGCCCAGCAGGGGGCGCAAAATCCACAGCAGCAGCAATTGCAACAACAATTGCAGCAGATGGGCCTCAATCAGCAGCAAGCGCAGCAGGCCCAGCAATTGTTGCAACAGGCCGCCAGCGGCGACAAGCAGGCGCAGCAGCAGCTTCAGCAAATGGCTCAGCAGGCGATGAAGCAAATGAACAATGGGCAGGGGCCAACGCCGCAGCAGAAGCAGCAGGCCCAGCAGATGATGCAGCAGATGCAGGCGGCGGCGAACAATCAGGCGCAGGCGCAGCAACTCTCCCAAGCTGCTGGGCAGATGGCCCAGGCGATGCAGCAGCAAGCCCAGCAGCAAGGACAGCAGGGGCAGAAGGGTCAACAGCAGGCGCAGCAACAGGCAAGTCAGGGACAGGGGACGCAGAAAGGTCAGCAGCAGGGACAGGGTCAGCAGGGAATGGGACAGGGAATGCAGCAGATGCAGGCCCAGTTGCAACAGATGCAGGCCGTCGCTTCCGATGCCCAGCAGATTGCCGCCGCGCAGCAGGGTGTTCAGCAAGGCGCGCAGCAGGCCATGGCCGGCGCCAACGGCCAACCCGACCAGGCCGGCGGGCAGGGCCAATGGGGCGCGGGCGACCCCAATCAGCAGCAGCCCGGCGGCGGTGGCGGCCAGGGACCGGGCAACAATCAGGGCAATGGTCACGGCTTTGGCGGCGGGGGAACTAAGGCGGAAGCGCCTTACACGCTCAAACAGGAAGTCGATACCAGCGAGCGGATCGATTCAGGAAAACTGCTGGCCACCACGTTCGTCAAAGCGAGCGCCCTAAAGGGAGAAAACAAGCTTGAGCTCAAGCAAATCGCCGCTGCCGCGGAGAAGGATGAGGCGGATGAGATCGATCAGGATCGCATTTCCCGCCAGGCGCAGGGCGTGGTCCGCCAGTATTTCAACACGATGCAGCAGGATGCGGAAGCGTCGGCGACGCAGCCGTGATTAGACGCTGTCGAAGTCTTGGAAAAGACCAAATACGAATCGACACGAATCGGCACGAATTCACACGAATAAATTGGGATTGCATCTGATTCGCGGAAATTCGTGTCGATTCGTGGTTCGCCTTTTCTGGGCTTGAGAGAGGTGATGTGAATCACGCATACAGGAGCCGGCCGACAATGAGCACGCCAGCGCGATACTTCATCCTCGTGATTCCCACGACGCTGTGGTACGTCAGCCATCTCCTCAACACAGACTCAGACCTGTTCCTCAGAGCACAGTTGTTGCTGCGTGGAGTTCCGTTCGCCCATTTGGTGCCGGCGAATCTGGATATGGCCAACGTTGATTCCAACGTATCTTCCCACACCATCCACGACGGTCGAGGCCGCATCGGTTTCGTCGATATGTCTCTGGGTGTGCATCTGGATCACGACACCGCGCAATTCTCGTATACTTGGGTAGCCGTGTCCATGGGCTCGTTTTCTCTGCAATGCGGCTGTGTTGTATTCTTTCCCGTTGCACTGGTGCTGGCGTTTCGCAGAAGCCCGCGCCAAGTAGGCTTCCCGGTTACGCTTTCGACCGGGAAATGCCAGCCGATGGTCCCGGACCCTGCATTGGCTATCGAAGATTCCTTCACCTGCTAAAGAGTCGCTCGCGGACTCCGCGCCGCTGTTATCCAAAATAGCCACCGTCTCGCGCCAGCCAATCACCTCGGCCCAAAACTTCGCCAATCGGGCAACTGTAACGCTGGCTCGGATTCAAGCTTTCGCGGCTCGATAATTGTCGCTTCAACCGGCGCAAGCGGGAGCTCGATAGCCGGTGTAATTGGTTGTGGCGGTGCTTTTGGTTCGCTTCGCCCCGGCTCCCGCATCAACGAATAAAGCACCGGCGTCGCCACCAGCGACAGCAGCACCGAAACGCACACTGCCCCGATCACCGCGATCGCCAGCGGGCGCAGCATATCGGCCGATCCCACGCCCCACGCCAGCGGCAACATTCCCAGGGCCGCTGCCAGCGACGTCATCAAAACGGGCCTGAGGCGGCGCTGGCCGGATTGAACAAGCGCTTCGTTCAACGCCAAACCCCCAGCGCGCAGATGCTTCACCGAGTCGAGCATCAGCAATCCATTTTTATGCACGATCCCCATCCCGATGATCGCGCCCAGGAACGTGATGATGTTGAGCGTCGTCCCCGTAAGCAGCAGGGCGGCCGTGATTCCGAACACCGAGAGCACCGCGCCAAACACAATCGCGATTGGCTCCTGAAATGCGCCGAATTCCAATAGCGCGACGGTGAACACCAACACGATCGCCACCGCCAGCACGATCATCAGATTGCGGAACGAATCCTGCTGCTGCTCGTAGAGCCCGCCATATTCGATTGTGCCCGGCGGCAATGAGGGATCGGT
>Ga0302326_10010167_pt1 | contig 20401 bp, 16 predicted proteins | sample Palsa_T0_3_FD_202264 | JGI IMG/M metagenome (GOLD analysis project Ga0302326, IMG submission 202264) | Peat permafrost microbial communities from Stordalen Mire near Abisko, Sweden - Palsa_T0_3 | ecosystem: Environmental > Terrestrial > Soil > Palsa > Peat permafrost | place: Sweden: Abisko...
AACCGGTTTGGTACGGTTGGCCAGCGCTTGACAGGTCTTCAAGTCAAAATTTCGGAGGAGGGAGAACTGAGAATAAAAAGTCCCAGCCTAATGAAGGGCTACTACAAAGCTCCCGAGATGACTGAACAGGCGTTTGACAATGAGGGTTTTCTAAAGACTGGGGATATGGGGGAAATTGATAATGAAGGATTTTTGACCATCACCGGCCGGATAAAAGACCTATTTAAAACCAACCGGGGAAAATACATTTCACCAACGCCCATCGAAATGAAACTTTTGGCCTATCCTATTATTGAACAAGCATGTGTCGTGGGGATGGGAATTCCGCAACCGATCGTGTTGATCACACTTTCCGCCACAGGCAAAACCAAATCAAAAGAAGAAATTGTTGAATGTCTTTCCGGCGCCCTGGAGTCGGTTAATCCCACTCTTGAAAAATATGAAAGACTGGAAAAAGTCATTATCATGCAAAATGACTGGACCATTGAAAATGGGCTGATAACTCCAACGCTGAAAGTGAAGCGCAATGAAGTCGAGAAGATTCACCTTCCAAAATATCCGAAATGGTATGAGATAGCGGGAAAGGTAGTTTGGGAATAAGAAGAAGGCCCGAACGGGGCCTTCTTATTTTGATTTACTTCAATCTCGCTTTGAAAAAAGCCACCGTGTTAGTGTACGCATCCTTAGTAGCAGCTTCATTGAAATGGCCCATGGGATTGCTGGGATTGGCGAATCCGTGATCGGCATTATAACTTTTAACCGTAACTTTTTTGCCTGCAGCGCTCATATTTTCTTCAAATTTCTTGGTCACATCGGCGTTGATCCACTTGTCTTTAGTTCCGTAAATATCCAGAATATCGCAGTTAAGCGTCTTGAGCCGGTCTACTTTATCTTCGGGCATACCATAATAAATAACACACGCCGCTGCCTGTTTCCCGGCTGTCAGCGCTGCTTGCATGGATTGGCCTCCACCAAAGCACCATCCTATCGTTCCGACTCTGGCATTTTTGCCAACATAGGTCAGGGCACCTTTTACAATATTGTCTCCGCGTTCCTGTTTAAATTCCTGCATGTATTTTTGGGCATCTTTAGGATCGCTGGCCACGTTGCCATCGTACATATCCAGCGCCACCACATTAACATTGCCCAGATCGGTGTACAAATTTTCTGACTCCCGTTTGATGTTGTCGTTTAATCCCCACCATTCCTGAAAAACAAAAATCCAGTTGTCTGTTTTCTTTTTAGCTTCCAGTAGGTACCCTTTCGCCTCTTTCCCGTCGGGTGTTTTGAATTTGATCATTTTGCCGCCCACCTGGCTGACGTGAACATAAGCTCTTGGATTCGGGTGCTCACGGTTGAATGCCTTGTTGGAAGCGAACATCGCAAATTTCTCGGTAGCGGAAGTATGGCAAACGGCAACATCAGTCTGGGCATACGACATCGCGGCCCAGGACATAAGGACAAAAAGTAGTTTGACTCGTTTCATAGGGTTATCATTAGGTTTCTATTCTTTTAATTGACCCAGGAGCACGCGGTCGTACGTAATCAGGTCCGTGTTGACAGGTTCATATCCATTTTGGCGAAGAAGCAGCGCCACCTGGCCGCGATGATAGGTGCCATGGTTTACCAGATGGATCATAATATCCCGGACATTGTTTTCATAATAATCCCCGACATAGTTGGTATATTTTAATATCCTGTCAAAATCATCTTGTTTCTGAATAAATTCAAGCCAGAGCTCTGCCGATTCCTCCACCATCACGCGGAGTTCACTCAAACTATACTTTCCCCATAACTTGAAGGAGCTCTTAGGCAAATCTTTAATTCGATTAAGCCAGATGAATTGTGCACTGATCAAGTGACCAAAAATGTCCAATGTCTTTTCATTCGACACTTCCTGCCGTTCCAAACACGTGATCACCTTCCGGTTCGCCCACGCGTTGTAACGATAAAGTTTTATAAAATATTCTTTCATCGTGCTCAGGTAACGAAGTAAAAAACAAGATTTGTGAAAGAGCGTTCAATTTACACCGTTTCTTTTTATTCTTACTACCCTTTTTAACCCGGTCATATCTTTTTTGCTGAAAAAAATGCCTGAAACGCGGAGAAATTCCAAGGATTAGTAAGACGGGGTGTGAATGGTAAGTTTGAAATGAATATAATTTTCCGAGTCTTTTAGCGTTTTCCTGGACAGTCTACGATTAGCTTTAGGTCCCAATTGGGTTCTTTAATCAAAGTCAATTTTTTGTATGAAACTTTTTATTGGAGTTATTCTGATGTTGGGTCTGGCACCCGTAAACGCACAAGTTGTAGGAAAAATGTTTCCGGATATGGAGGCTCAAACTGCGGATGATAAAAAAGTGCAACTTCCGCAAGACACGAAAGGAAAGTTTACCCTCCTGGGATTGGCCTACTCAAAAAAATCGGAAGACGATCTGAACACCTGGTTTGAGCCTGTGTACAGCAAGTTCATTCAAAAACCAAAAGGATTGATGGCGGGGATGGGGTATGATGTTAACGTTTATTTTGTGCCCATGTTTACGGGTATTAATGCCGCGGCTACAGGAACCGTCAAGAGGAAGGCAATTAAAAGCGTGGATCCCTTATTGCTTCCGTATATTTTGTTTTACAAGGGAGAACTAAAAAAATACAAAGAAGAACTGGAATTCGACCGGCGCGATACCCCCTATTTCTTTGTACTCGATCCCACCGGCAAAATTGTTTATGCGACATCCGGGGCGTATAGCGACGAAAAAATGGATGCCGTCGAAGGAGTACTTGACTAGGATTTGTAGGGAGCCGTTTACTATTTAGAATCCGTCATCTTTTTCGTCTTTCTTTTTGGTTTTCTTTTTGGCCTCTGTGGTGCCTGCGCTTAAATCATAAGGCTCTTCCAGACCATTGTAGGTCAGGCGAAAGCGATTGACGAAGGCCAGAGTCTCCTCATCGCTTCCGGGAATAAAGACTACATCTCCCACTTTGGCTTTCGACGCGTTAGTCTTTTTGCTGATCAAGTCATTGAACTGCGAGTCGGAAGAGTGTACCATTAACCGGTTATCTTCATACCCAAAGTAATACCAGGCTTCCGGCGAGGCCTTGAAGAAAACGTGGAATACAGGGCTGCCGTCTTCATTTTTTCGAATCTCCATAAACCCTTCAAAAGCACCGTTGACATCAAACTTGTCAATGTTGCTCATGCCCAAGGTACCTTCGCTATAAAATGCTTTGGCCTTCTGCGACCACCTCAGACTGACATTAGAAAAAACGAGAGGTTTTACAAGGGCTTGCAACGTACTTAGAGAAACATAGTTCTGTCCGGACTTCTTCTCGTAATCTTTTACTACACGTTCCCCAACCAGATCCGCAATCTTATACAGCAACTCGGATTGGTCCCCAAGTCCATCGTCTGCACCTTCTTTTTTAATCACCTCCTGCAGGTTGAGCGCCATCAATTGAAGCGCTGAAGAAGGTACATTCATACTGACCATGACGAAGGAATTCATTTTAATATCATTGGTCTCCAGGCTTCCGGAGCCTAAGGCCGAAGCCGTAATCGAAAAATCCGGTAATCCCTTAAAAAAGGTTACGGGGCCTTCGAAGTGTACCTCCTGCTTATCTTCATTGTAGTCAAAAACTTTTCCCGAAAGTTTATTTCCAGCCGCTTTTTCCCGGTCTTCTATTTTGAATTCACCACTTTCTTTATCGAAGAAAAGAGAACCACTGGGCAAAAAGAAATCTTCGTCTTCGGAATTTTTCTTATCCGAAACGAAGGTAATGTAGAGGCTGTTGTCGGACGCATAATGGAGCCCTGCTTCAGCTTTTCCTCCTGCTTCCGTGATGGCATTGTTAAAATCAAGATAAACATCTTTTTCATCTCCACTTTGCTCATAGGTGAGCCACGTGTTATAGTTCTTAATTTTTTTAAGGTCTAGTTTCACAAATCCCTTCAATTGCAAAGCAGGTTTGGTTGCGTACATGATCATTTCCCCTTTGTAGAAAATCCGGGGCGCCAGAATGAGCTTTTCTTTTTCCGTCACCGCACCACTGGCCACCGTCTGCTGAGTAGCGGCGTGGCTTTTGTCCTTGCGTTTGCTTTTTGATTCTTCGCCGATTGATTGAAGATGAAAATCGGTCATCTTAATGGCAAAGGTATCGTTCACCGCATTGACGTATTGGTAGGTGGCATACCCGCTGAATTCCTTGCGTGAAACAATATCCACAACGCCTTGCGTCATGTGGTGATAGCCGTTAAGGGTATCCAAAACAATGGTGGTGTTCTTCAACTGACCGATTTTTGCGTTTTCCAATATCAGAACCTCGTTATTCTGGGGTGTAATTTTAGCATCGGCGACAATGATATAAGGGATGCCGCTTACTCTTAATTGTTGCGTTTTGATGTCGTATTCGGCTTTTTCGGCATTGAAATTCAGCGAATCCAGATCCTTACGGGTCGTGTAAAAGTAAGAGTTCTCTAACGGCACATCCGGCGCTTTAGTCATCACTATTTTTTGGGTATTCAAATCCCATTGTGCCTTGGGGATGGAGGTTTTAAACTGTGCATAAGGAAAGTCAATAGCTGCTTCGCCTTCTATTTCGGGGCTCATCGTTGCCACATTTTTTTCAAGGTCAAAATTCAACCGCACATTATTTCCCGCCAACGCCGGCTTATCCGGATTGTCCGTCTTTACCTGGAACTTTGAATGCCGTCCACCAAAATCCTTCGAAGTAAACTTTAGTTCTTTGGAGATAACTTCCGAACCTCGCGTACTTAGTGTACCTGACCCCGTTACACCGGTTTTAGAAACCGTCAATCGACCATTTAACGTGGCGGTGGAAGCATACAATGAGAAAGGGTCGCGCAGGTTCTTTAAATTCATTTTGTCTTGCTTGGGCAGCCATTTCATTTTGAATTCAGGTAATGTGACTTGGGGAAAGACAACGTTGCCAAATTGTTTTTCTTTAATCTCTCCTACTTTTCCTTTTCCGATTACCGAGTCGGGATAGAAAACAAAATCCTGTGATTCAACGCTTGCCGCAAGAAAATCAATGCGGCCTGTCGCCCGAATGCCTGAGTTGTCGAGATTCATCGCTCCCGCCAACTTACCATCTCCCTGATAAAGCGGATACCCTTCGGCAGGAATGGTGTGTGTAAAGCCCAGCGATTTGTCGGCCATGGTGTGAAGTTTCTCTTTGAAACTGGGAAACATTCCGCTGCTGATAAATGTACCTTCAAAATTGATAGATCCCGGGTCCGCATCATTCAAACTATCCAGCTTGAAAGGTGGTACCACGAAAAATACCGATCGGTCATACGCCCCATTAAGTACTTCCTTTCGGTCAAAGTAAATTACTCCTCCGGATGTGGCATCCAGTCGCGGATAGTTCGGCAACTTCAACTTTCCGGCCCGATTGTCAGGGCGATTGATGAAAAGCGTGGCGGATGTTTTATGGGCACTGGCCAGACCTCCGGCAGCAGCGGCCGTAGAATCGGCTCCCACCATTGAATTGTTCACCCGCCTCCGATTACCATTTTTGTCGGTTACATAAAAACGTATGGAGTCGATGTGGTTGAGGTTAATAAAGAAACTGTCGTACTTCAGTGTAAAGTCCTTTCCGCTGATTTCAAAATTTCCCGCATTGATAGTGCCATTGAACTTTATGTCGCGGTTTTTCAAAAGAGTGATTACACTGCTGTCCGGTTTAATGATAACATTCAGGGAATCACTCACATTAAATTCATCAACCCCCCGCACCGTCATATACCGCTTGTTGAAATTGATCGTGGCATTGGCCGACTTATTGGTGATCGATTGAATTTTCAGATTATCGTAATCCACATTCCCCCGCATGGCTTCAATGAAATGAATGGCCTTTTCTTTTACATGGATCTTGCCGTTCGTCGGATTGTAGTCAATCATACCTTTCTGAGATAAAAAATCCATAGCCGTCTTTACTTCGTCTACGCTGTATTTCGTAGCCAGGTCATACACATAAAAATCACGATGACCCGTGTTCATTGCATATGCAACAACCAAGGTGAGGGGATGGAATCGGAACCCTTGCCCTCGCAATACACGATAATCTTCCGGGTCATAAAAATCAACGGATTCAATAATTAACGGCGCAATCTTTCCGCTCCCCGGATTGTAAATTGACAGGCTGTCCGATTTAAGATTCCATACTATTTGATCGGCATTAAAATCAACATTAAAAAAGGAAGAACTAAAGGGAGCTTTGCGCAATGCGCTGTTGTCTTTTACGAGAGTTAGTTTTTCTTTTCCCATGTCATAACTAAGATACGTGGACGGATGGGTGATCGAATCATTATCCTGAAAGATCACGATCCTCGCATGCGCCGCCGTGACCATGGAGTCCCGAAATTCGAAGAGCCTTGACTGGGCCTTGAATTTTTTATCGCTTTCACCGTCCACCTCCAGGGTAGACATATCGCCGCTTACGGATGTACTGTTCAGGTGTGATCCTTGCAGGCCGAAGCCTCCCGTATATTTTAATTTAGGAGAACCCAAGCCCAGCACAATCACATTGTTTTGATAGGAGGCAAAGCGGGGGTAGGTAGCGCTTTTCTTGTCTTTATGCAAAACACTTTTGAACTCAAAAGCCCCCTTAACGACGCCTGACAGCCGGCCTTTATAGGTGAGTTTTCCCAGGCCGGCCCGGAGATAAGGACTGGCTGTCCTGAAATTATAATTTGAAAATTCGTAAAATACAGAATCCTTGCCGAGCCCTGCAGTTCTCCAATCAAAACGGCCCCCTTCACCTACGAAAATTTTGTTACGGAGTGAAAAAACCCCCATGGTATTTTCCAGAAATACAGAGTCATAAGGCGTGGTAAAATTCAGTGTGACGTGTGCAAAACGAATTACGGGGCCCGTGAGCGTCGGTTGCGGCTGCGGTATTAAATACGTAGGCAAATTCACAACGGTGCTGTCGGATGCATTCGCCGGAGGCAGATTTGCTCGTGCGGTATCCATCACGGCTACGGGTGGAAGAAGGTAATCAAAACTATAATCGTCGTCGCTGGCCTTAAGTCGGTAGAATTTGCTGTAGTTCAGCGCGTGGTTCTCAAAAAAAATTCGGCTTTGATTAAAAAAATCATTGGCTTGTGCGGCAGATTCCCTGGCAATCACTTTGGCTGCCACAGTTAGGTAGCTGCTAAGGCGTGCGGGGTCGGCTTTTTCGAGATTGACCGCATTAACAATGGCTCCAAAATAACTGACAAAGTTGGGTTGCAATTTATACGCCTTCCGTTTCATTGCTTTCGCCTGCCATTTGATTGACTGCTGTTGGTCTGGCCCCAGCCCACCCCAAATCACGGAAAAAGCGTCGCCTACAGTACTGGCATCGATAATGTGTGTATTTTCAAGCAACATGCGAATGCTGTCCTGAAAGGCATATTGATAGGAGGTAGCCTGACCTTGCGCGCTACACCATGAAATGAGTAAAACACATAGAGATGGTAAAACCTTTTTCACAAAGTCAAAACCTTGAAATTCGGAAAATATTAGGTAATGTACTAATGCAGCGACCCGAAGCTGCAGAATAAACGCCATTCGGAGAATTGTTATTACTTTTTTTCCAACAAAAGGGTAGCCCAGGTTTCACGTTCATCCCTATGTACCTCGTGCAGACCGTACCTGATTCCCTCTTTCTTTAAATCGTCTGCGTCTTGGCTATAAAACCCACTCATTAAAAGTTTCCCACCGTCGGCCAGATACCGGGCATACGTTTTCAACTCCAAAAGCAAAATGTTTTTGTTAATGTTGGCCAAGACAATGTCAAACTTACCCGTAAAATCCAAATCCTCGATTTTCCCCTGACGTATCCGAATATGGGCACAACGATTATTGTCAATGTTCTCTTTCCCGTTAATCACACTCCACTCATCAACATCAAACGCCTCTATATGTTGCGCTCCCAATTTGGATGCCATAACCGAAAGGATGGCTGTTCCGCACCCTGCATCCATCACCCGCTTTTGTCGGTGATCGATGGTCATTTGATTCCTGATCATCAGGTACGTCGTCGGGTGGTGGCCCGTGCCAAACGACATCTTGGGAGTAATGACTATTTCATAAGGATAATGCTTTTCCGGTACATGAAATTCAGCCCGGATCAAACATGTTGAGTCGACAACGATGGGCTGTAAATTTCTCTCCCATTCTTCGTTCCAGTTTTTCTTTTGAATTCGATCCTGAACGAAAATCAATGGGTTAACGTGTTCGTATTTTTTACGAACAGCGGATACTTGCTCAAGATCAAATTTCTCATTTTCCACATACGCTTCGAAACCCTCATCGGTTTCGAGAAATGAGTCAAAGCCGGCCTCTACCATCTCAGCGATTAGAATTTCTGAAAACTCAGAAGCACAAGTTACTTTAAGACGAGTGTAGAACATGGATCTTATCTTTCTTAAATGGGAGGACTGCCCATTCGATGCTCCATCAAGAAACCGACTTCACGATCTCCACAAATTCCCTGGATTTCAGGGAAGCGCCACCCACCAGCCCGCCATCGACATCCCTGCACGCAAAAAGCTCCCTGGCGTTATCCGCTTTGACACTGCCTCCATACAAAATGGAAATTTCCTCCGCAACGGGTTGGCCGTACACGCCGGCGATGCACCCGCGAATGACGGCATGCATTTCCTGAGCTTGCTGCGACGACGCAGTTTTTCCCGTACCAATTGCCCAAACCGGTTCATAGGCCACCACCACTTTTTTCAGATTATCGACGGTGAGATGAAACAGGCTTTCTTCGACTTGCTTTTTTACGACCGACTCATGCGCACCTTTCTCCCTGATTTCCAGAGATTCACCGCAACAGAAAATTGGAGTTAGTCCGCAGGCGAGGGCCACATCTATTTTTTTGGCCAGCAACCTTCCATCTTCGCCATAGAACTGCCGGCGTTCGCTGTGGCCTAGAATAACAAAAGGAATGCCGATCGACCTAAGCATCGGAGCCGACACCTCACCAGTATATGCTCCCCATTCATGTTCACTGCAATTTTGTGCCGCGAGGGAAATGGCCGACCCGGCTCCAAGTTGATTTTTAACTGACAACAAGTAGGGAAAAGGGACGGCCAGAATTACTTCTGTATTCCCTCCCCCTTCATTCGCGATCATCCCCATCACTTCGGCTGTCAGAATACGTGCCTCTTCAAGGGTCTTGTTCATTTTCCAATTCCCGGCTACCATTTTTCTTCGCATGTCTGAATCGTTTTTACTTTTAGTCAAACGTGAATAGTTCCGAAGGTTTATCCTGTGTCAGCCGAACACTTTTAATGGGTCCCTTGTACGTGACGTGAACAAGGTTTGACTGGTCTTCATAAAGGTCCATAAGGATGTCATCGAAAACTTCTATCGCTTTGAATTTTTTTACCTTTTCAATTTCGATGTAACATACTATCGCCGCATCTTCTTTTTCGTGCCCCAATAATTTCAGTTTTTGAAGTTTGCCATCCAGTTTAACTTTAAAGTGCTCCTTCAAGTACTCGACAACAAGGTCATGAGTCGATATTCCGTTCTTAGGCAAGAGTATATCCAATTCTGGTTCCTTGCGCTTATTACGAATGCTCTGTTCAAGGTCATCCACAAAAATCCTGGACGTAATCTGAAGTGCGTTGTCTTTTTCGCTGAAGTTAATTTCTGTCACGGATGCGTGAATCGGGTGAAGAAAAAGGAGCAGGTAGTATGCTAAATTAATCATGGACGAAATGCATCGCAAAAATAACAGCCGCGCTTCAAATAATAAGCCTCTTGCAAATCAAATTTTAAGCCTATACTTGCCTCCAGGCTATTATCCTATGAATGAGTTCGCGTTGTACTTTGGCCTCGGAAAAGACCATATCCTGGATTACGTCAATGGGTATGATCACATTCTGTTCGTGGTGGCCTTAAGCGCGGTGTACCTGATTCGGGATTGGAGGAGAATTCTGATTCTTGTAACGGCCTTTACGTTAGGTCATTCGGTCACACTGGCCCTGGCCACCTTGCGAATTATTTCAGTAAACACAAAATGGGTGGAATTTCTTATTCCCCTCACCATTTTCATTACAGCATTTTCCAATCTCTTTCGAAAAGAGGAAAGTGCAAACTCGAAACCCATTCAAACAAATTATTACTACGCCTTATTTTTCGGTCTGATTCACGGTATGGGTTTCTCCACCTACTTGCGAGCTATTTTAGGTAAAACTCATAGTCTTGCGTCACCTCTTTTGGCCTTTAATCTCGGGCTGGAGTTCGGTCAAATAATAGTTGTCATCCTTTTTTTAGGAGCCAGTTTTATTTTAGTTGATTTGGGCGGGATAAGCAGGAGGGATTGGAAAATGGTTTTGTCTTCCGCCATTGCAGGGATAGCGTTAATTTTAATGAAAGAAAGAATCTTTTGGTAGCCGCGACCTATCGCACATGATCTCCCGGAACAATACTTAAGTTATGAAATACACACTACAAACACTATACCTAATCGCTGTTGTCTTTAGCGGTTCGGCTCAGGACCTCAAAACGGAACCGCCTAAATGGCAGGGGAAATTTGAACAACTAGGTCAACTGTTGCCTACGCCTAATGAATATCGAACAGGTTCAGGATCTCCCGGACCTAAGTACTGGCAACAGCGCGCGGACTACATCATTAATGCTGAACTCAACGATGATAACCAATCCATTACGGGTTCAGAAACGATTACCTACAGCAACAACTCGCCGGACCCTTTGAAATATCTATGGATCCAACTAGACCAAAATATTAACGCCAAGGATAATAATTTTTCAAAAATAGCGACCTATTCGGTCAAGGATTCAGTGAATACCAAAGATATGGCCAGCAATCTTGCTTTGTATGATTTTGATGGCGGCTATAAAATCAAATCGGTAAGAGATGCCGCGGGCAAGGCTCTGCCCTGTACCGTGAATCAAACGATGATGCGGATAGACTTGCCTTATCCACTGCCGTCCGGTCAAAAAATTTCCTTTTCAATAGACTGGTCATTCAATATCAATGACCGGGTGAGAAATGCGACGTTCAATGACGGGCGAAGCGGGATGGAGTATTTCCCCCAAGACCAGAATTATCTTTATATCATCGGCCAGTGGTTTCCCCGCATGTGTGTGTACGACGATATGGTCGGATGGCAGAATAAGCAGTTCCTGGGGCAGGGCGAATTCACCCTCTCCTTTGGCAATTATCAGGTGAACCTCACCGTACCCGCAGATCATATTGTTGCCGGAACCGGAATGGTTCAGAATTTAAAAGAAGTGCTAACTCCTGAACAATTTGCACGCTTCGAAAAAGCAAAGACATCCTTTGATAATCCAGTCGTTATCTGCACCCAGGAGGAAGCTGTGAAACGGGAATCGACCAGATCCAAGGACAAGAAGACATGGAAATTCTCTGCCGAAAATGTCAGGGACTTTGCCTTCGCGACTTCCCGGAAATTCATTTGGGATGCACAGGCCGTCAGGATCGGTGATAAGACTCCCCTGGCTATGTCCTTCTATCCCAAGGAAGGAAACCCGATGTGGGAAAAGGAATCAACGAAAGCGGTGAAAAATACCATCACCACCTATTCAAAATACACGATCGACTTTCCCTATCCACAAGCCACGTCCGTAAATGCTGCCTCATTGGGTATGGAATATCCCATGATTTGCTTTAACCACGGAAGGACAAATGCCGATCACAGCTATTCCGACAGAACCAAATGGAGCATGATCGGTGTGATCGTTCATGAAGTAGGACACAATTTTTTCCCCATGATCATTAATAGTGACGAACGCCAGTGCACGTGGATGGACGAAGGCATAAATACGTTTGTCCAGTACCGCACTCAGGTTGAAAATTATCCGGATATGCCACAACGCCGCGGCCCTGCATCCGAAATTGTATTCTACATGAAAAGCGCTCCCGAACTTCGTCGTCCATTGATGGTCAATTCCGAGCAGGTAATCCGTAAAAACTTCGGCAACGAACAATATGCCAAGTGCGCAACAGCCATGAATATTTTGCGCGAAACGGTCATGGGTCCGGAGTTATTTGATAAAGCATTTAAAGAGTATGCCCGCCGGTGGGCATTTCATCAACCCAAACCGTCCGATTTTTTCCGCACGATGGAGGATGCTTCGGCTGTTGATCTGGATTGGTTTTGGCGCGGATGGTTTTACTCCACCGATAATGTAGATGTATCACTGGATAAAGTGAGGTGGTTCCAAATGCGCAAAGAACTTGCTCCCGTAGAGCACAAAGGATTGAATGTCAAACCCGGCGATTTGGCCCCATCCCCCGAAAAGAAATATGAAAACTTCAACAACGGTCCGGAGCTATTCACCCTTACCGGTACGGAGGACCGCTACTATGGGGAGTTTCAAAACCGGGTAGATGATAGGGCTATCCTGAAGCAACTCGTGAACAAGAATTTTTATGAGATAACATTGACCAACAAAGGGGGTCTCGTGATGCCGGTCATTTTGGAGTGGACGTATAAAGACGGGTCAAAAGAAATCGAACGCATCCCTGCCGAGATCTGGCGTACGAATGAAACCACATTTAAAAAAGTGTTTGCGAAAGACAAAGAAGTAACCCAGGTAGTCCTGGATCCTCTCAAAGAAACTTCCGATATCAATACCGAAGACAATGTGTTCCCACGTCTAGCTCAAATTTCTAAATTTGACGAATTGAAAAAGAAAGGAAATCCATAATTTACCATGCCTTCAGGCATTTCTAAATCCGTTATATGAAAAAAATAATTCTTTTGCTTTTAGCCGTTGCTCCCATTCGCTCTTTCGCTCAGGATTGGAAAGGTAAATTTGAACAATTGGGCGAAATGCTCCCCACGCCGAATACCTATCGAAGTAGTTCAGGTGCACCCGGTCCGAATTACTGGCAGCAACGTGCTGACTACGTTATTAACGCAGAGGTTAATGATGACACTCAGGTTCTCACAGGGTCCGAGACGATCACGTATTATAACAATGCGCCTGAGCCGCTCAAATTCATATGGCTGCAACTTGATCAAAACCTATACGCCAAGGGAAGCATGACTTCCAAAACATCAACCAACAGTATACGCGATTCCATTCCGGCCAAATCGTTGGCGTCGACAGCGGGTGTCGTTGATTATGAAGGCGGATATAAAATCAAGACAGTGAAGGATGCCATTACCAAGAAAGACCTCCCTTTCATCATTAATTACACTATGATGCGAATCGATTTACCCCAACCCCTCAAGACAGATGAAAAATTTGTTTTTTCCGTGGACTGGTCATTCAACATCAATGACCGGATGCTCGTGAGTGGGAGAGGCGGCATGGAGTTCTTTCCGGAGGATGGAAACTATTCGTATACACTGGCGCAATGGTTTCCGCGGATGTGTGTGTTTGATGACTATGAGGGTTGGCAGAACAAACAGTTTTTAGGGGCCGGAGAGTTTGCTCTTACGTTTGGAAATTACCGGGTCAGAATTACTGTGCCGGCTGATCATATTGTAGGTGCTACCGGCTGGCTGCAAAACCCCAAAGAAGTGCTGACAACGCAACAAATCGAGCGGTTTGAAAGAGCAAGGAAGACCTTTGACCAGCCCGTTTTTATTGTCACCGAGGAAGAGGCCAGGAATAAAGAAAAAGTGCATGTCGCTAAAAAAGCTACATGGGAATTTTATGCTGAAAATGTCCGGGACTTTGCATTTGCAACGTCGAGAAAATTTATCTGGGATGCGATGGCGGTGAAGATAGGAGAAAAGACCCCGCTGGCCCAATCGCTTTATCCCAAAGAAGGAAATCCGCTTTGGTCAAAAGAGTCAACGAAAGCCATTAAAAATGCCCTTGAAGTTTATTCGTCACGCACCATTGACTATCCCTATCCCACCGCGTTTTCGGTTCACAGTGCGAACCAGGGAATGGAGTACCCGATGATCTGCTTTAACCGGGGACGTCCGAACAAAGATGGAACCTATTCAGCCCGTACGCTCGACGGAATGATTTCAGTGATTGTCCACGAGGTGGGTCATAATTTCTTCCCGATGATCGTGAACAGCGATGAACGCCAATGGACCTGGATGGACGAGGGGTTAAATTCTTTTCTTGAAAAGGAAACCAAGCGCGAGCGGTATCCGTCTCTCAATTTGGTTTATGGAACGCCGAAAGGAATCGTTCCGTGGATGAAAGGCGATAAAAGCATCATGCGACCCATCATGGCATCTTCTGACAATCAGGCACGAAGTTTTTTTCCGAATGGCTACGAAAAGCCCGCCGCGGCGCTTACCCTGTTACGCGAAACCGTTATGGGACCGGAATTATTTGATAAAGCTTTTAAGGAGTACGCGCAACGATGGGCATTTAAGAGTCCAAACCCCGGGGATTTTTTTCGTACGATGGAAGATGCTTCGGCAGTTGATTTAGATTGGTTCTGGAGAGGTTGGTTTTACTCCACCGATAATGTAGACGTCACCGTGGATAACGTCAAGTGGCTCAAGGTCAAAACAACGCAAGCCGATCCGGAAAATAAAAATGTAAAAGTGAAGCAGGCTGATCTCAATGCTACCGATTCAAAGGACAAACCCGCTGATTTCAGTAACGGCCCGCAGGAATTTACTATGATCAATACACCCGACAAGGCCTATGGAGAATTCATGAGCAAGATCGACGATAACTCTATCCGTCAAAAACTGGAAGGAAAAAACATTTACGAAGTAACCTTGAAAAATACCGGTGGACTCGTCACACCCATCATCATCGAATGGACATTTAAAGACGGCTCAAAAGAAATCGAACGTATTCCTGCTGAAATCTGGAGAACGAATGAGAATGAAGTGAAAAAGGTTTTTGTTAAAGAGAAGGAAGTCGTCGGCATGGTGATTGACCCCAATTTGGAAACGGCGGATACCAATACGAATGATAATGTTTTCCCTAAAAAACCGGCCATGAGCAAGTTCGATCAATTGAAGAAGACCAATTAATTACTTTAGACCTGTCGGGTTTTTAAAACCTGACAGGTTTATCCGGCGCCTGTGCCTTTTTGCACTTAAGCTTAGTCCTATTTGTCAAGTTTGAGTTAAAGTCAATCTTACTCACGTTCAAAGAGTTACAAAATCACTACAACAGACTATTTATCGAACTGTGTTCGTCGTGTCCTTAGTGCATTTCATCGTGTTCTTAGCGACCTTGCCTATACCTATTTCAAAATTAGTTTCAACTTGAAGCAGGATTAATGAAAAATAATTAGGCTACTTCTTCCCATCATCCAAATGATGCAGATGCAAGAAGCGATGGACCATGGGGGCAAGGAAAACGGCCATGGTACTCAGGAAGGCCACCCCGCTGAAGATCGCATAAAAGGAAGCGAACCATTTAGCCGCACTATTTTTCATTGGATCGACCGGCCCCATCCCGGTAAGAATCATGGAGGCATTAAGCAGTGAATCCAGCCAGGGAAGTTCATTAAAATAATGATAGCCCAGAATGCCAAGTCCGAGTGAAAATCCAAGAAGCAAACAGGCAAAGCCTGCATAGCGCAGAACGCGGGCCAAAAACAGGGGACGCGGCAAAACCGGGTTGGAGAAACGCTCAAACATTATTCAAAAAGTTTTCCAACCTTATTGAGGTCGACGTTTCCACCGGAGAGAATGATACCTGCTTTTTTATCCGAAAACAGGGAGTCCTTTTTCCGGGCTTCGTGCCTTGACATGACAACTGCAAAAGGTACCGCACAAGACGGCTCAATGATAATCTTAAGACGTTCCCAAATCAGCCTCATGGCTCCAATTATTTCAGGATCCGTAACTGTAATGACCTCACGCACACACTCTCTGATGATCGGAAACGTCTTGTCTCCAAGGGATGTCAATAATCCGTCGGCAATACTGGTTGGAGGAGACGCCGGCTCGATTCGCCCGCTTTGCATGGACCGGAACGTGTCGTTAGCGAGCTCAGGTTCGGCACCGACCACGCGGGTAGCCGGAGAAAAATATTTCGTCGCCAATGCGGTTCCGCTGAGCAGTCCGCCGCCACCCACCGGGGCAATGATAAAATCAAGGTCGTTTACATCTTCAAATAACTCTTTCGCTGCGGTGGCTTGTCCGGCGATGACATCATAATTATTAAAAGGATGAATCTCTATCGCTCCCGTCTTTTTTACCACTTCGGCAAGAGTCGATTCACGGGACGCCAGCGTTGGCTCACACTCAAAGATTTCTCCTCCATAGCCCTTCACACCGCGTTTTTTTATTTCGGGAGCAGTCCTGGGCATGACGATGTACGCTTTGATTCCCATGATTTTAGCCGCTCTGGCCAGTGCCTGGGCATGATTTCCTGAAGAATGAGTAGCTACTCCCTTTGCCCGTTCTTCCCGGGAGAGCGAGAGCACTGCATTCATTGCGCCACGCGCCTTGAATGCACCCACTTTTTGAAAATTCTCGCATTTAAAAAATAGTTGACACCCCGCCATTTCGTCCAGGCTGTGGGAGGTCATCACCGGCGTGCGATGGATATATGGCTTAATCCGATCGTGGGCTTGTTCGATGGATTTCTTATCGGGGATTGAATTCATAGGCTTATTTCTATCAGGTTCAACTTGTATTTGCTTTTATTTTATCCAGATCACTTTCTCGTCCACCGGTCTTCGCTTTCTTTCCGGTAAGCCCTCGTTAGGAACTCCCACATGCAAAAATCCAAGGAGTTTATCGTCCGGTCCTAAACCAAAAAATTCTTTGGCTTCTTGAAAATACGTAATTCCTCCCGAACTCAGGTAACACCCCATTTCATAGGCAGCCGCCGTGAGGTACATATTCTCTACCGCGCAGTAAACTGCTCCCACTTCTTCAATTTCCGGCACTCTTTTCATTTCATCCCGTTTCACTCCAATTGAGATAATGTGCGACGATTTCATCGGATTGATCTGCAACGATTCGTATTTGTTCACATTGAACGTTCCGTTTGCTTCCGTCACTGTTTTATAACATGTGGCCTGAAACGTAGCCAATTTCCTCAAACTTTCTCCGCTAAATACGACAAACCTCCAGGGTTCCGTCATTTTATGATTAGGGGCCCAAGTTGCATTCTCCAGCATTTGTTGAATAATTTCGTCCTTTACTTTCTCCCCGCTGTAATCCCTAGGAAAAACAGACCTGCGTTCCCGCATTAATCGATTCACATCGGCTGTGTTAAATTTCATCCTCTCTTCTTTTTGCTGTTTATTTGATTGCCTAATCGCGCAAGTTACAAAGGAAAGACCAATGAGAAATTATTGCCAAGCACCCATTCGCATACAAATCACAACCCGCATTTCACAAATTGCTAGTCCACACTCAGATTTTTGGACTTAGAAACGCAAAACCATCCAACTTTTTTTAGATGTCGATAAAACCCAAGCTCACACTCTTTGATCTCACCATGATTGTGGTCAGCCTGGTGATTGGCATGGGGATTTTCCGCACTCCGGTAGAGGTAGCACAAAAATCCATTGTGCCGGAGATTTTTTTCCTTGCCTGGATCCTGGGCGCCATCATCAGCTTGTTTGGGGCCCTGACCTTTGCCGAAATCGGTTCACGCTATCCCGTTGCGGGTGGATTCTACCGGATATTCTCGCATTGCTACCATCCTGCTTTTGCCTTTATGGTCAACTGGATGACGCTGATTTCCAATGCTGCATCTACCGCCATCGTTGCCATCATCGGCGCAGAGTACATAGACCCGATTGTTTTACCCCACCTTGATCATGATCTGGCCGTTCGCATAACCACCATTTCGGCAATCGTTATTCTTTACGGGATTAATTTGCTCGGAATAAAAATGAGCGCCCGTGCGTTAAATATTTTGATGATGGTCAAGATTACGTTGGTAATGCTGTTGATCGCTGCCATTTTTATTGCCCCTTCGTTTCATGAAAGTGCACGGTCGTCTGCTGCTGTTATTTCGCCCGGAGATGCATTGAAGTCGTTCTGGCTGTGTTTTGTACCTGTTTTTTTTACGTATGGCGGCTATCAGCAATCCATGAACTTCGGCAGCGATGTTCCGGATGCAAAACACATCATGCCACGTGGTATTCTTTTCGGCATTGCCATTATTTTATCTCTTTATCTGCTGGTGAATTTCTCCTATTTTTATGTGCTTGGATTTGAGGGTCTAAAAAATTCAACCGCGCTTGCCTCCGACATGGCAGCGGCGATGTTGGGGAGTTACGCCTCCAAGTTCATTGCTGTTCTGATGTTCTTATCCGTCATGGCCTATGTGAACGCATCAATACTTTCCAATCCCCGTGTCTACTATGCGATGGCCGAAGACAATGTACTTCCGCCCATTTTCAAAAAAGTAAATGAGCGTACACAAGTTCAGGAATTTTCCGTTACGGTTTTCGTGGGCTTCATGATCGTCACCTTATTTCTTACTTCTTCGTTCAGTAAAGTGCTGAACTATGTCATGTTTTTTGATAGCATCGCACTGGCCAGCGCCGCCGCTTCTTTGTTTGTCTTGCGCTATCGGACGAAAAAGGACGGGGAGCAGGAGGGAATATATAAAATGAAAGGATATCCGTGGATGCCGGCCATTTTCATTGTTGTTTATTCGCTGGTCAATGTCAGTGTTATGGTTTCTAATCCCCAGGCCTCTGTCATCGGATTCTTGTTGTTTCTTTCGGGGCTGCCGTTATATTTTGGATTAAAGAAATTGATTGCAGTAAATACATGATTATGCTCCGCGATCTGACCTTTGCGCCCTTTGCGGTTACAAGAAATCCAAATCGCAGAGGCCGCGAAGAAAATCGCAAAAGAGCGCAGAGGAATTCATTAAAACCCGAAATCCATTTCATTTAGCTTTGCAGATAATAAAAGTGAGAGCTTCAGCAAAAATAAAAACACATGGAACTATCCTACATCCTCAATGAACTCGGCGAAGATCGCGACTTATATTTTAATGCCGTTGCGCCCCCGATTCTTCAGACCAGCAATTTCGCTTTTAATAATGTCTCCGATTTTCGCCGGGGCTTAGCCGATGAGTACAACGCGGTTCTGTACTCCCGGGGAAATAATCCAACCGTTGACATTCTCCGGAAAAAACTTGCGGCCCTCGATGGCGCCGAAGACGCGCTTGTCTTTGGCAGCGGCATTGCATCGATTTCAATACCCATTCTGGCTTTATTAAGTCAAGGCGATCATGTCATCAGTGTGGCCAAACCCTACAACTGGACCATCAAATTATTTGAACGGCTCCTGCCTAAGTTCGGAATTCAAACGACCTTTGTGGATGGAACTCAAACCGATAATTTTGAAAAAGCCATACGACCTAATACAAAATTAATTTATCTAGAGACCCCGAACACGTTTACCTACGAACTGCAAGACCTGGAAGCGGTCGCTAAACTTGCCAAAAGCAAGGGTATCACGACGATGGTGGATAACAGTTATTCCAGCCCGCTGAACCAGCAGCCGTACACCCTCGGCATCGATTTAGTCGCGCAGTCGGCAACCAAGTTTATCGGGGGCCACAGCGATGTTGTGGCCGGCGTAGTCACGGGTTCCAAAGCGATCATCAAAAAAATATTCGATGCTGAGTTTTTGAATATCGGAGGAAATATTTCGCCCATGAACGCCTGGTTATTGATCCGTGGATTGCGAACGATTCACGTGCGAATGGAAAGAATATGCGAAAGCACCGGGAAGATTGTCGACTATCTGGCCAGTCATCCCAAAATAGAGAAAGTCATATTCCCGTTTCATTCCTCGTTCCCCCAACGTGAATTGGCAAAAAAACAAATGAAGAATGCGGGCGGTTTGTTCAGCATCGTTTTAAAAGTAAAATCCATTTCCGAAATAGAAACGTTTTGCCATTCGCTTCGCCGTTTTTTAATGGCGGTGAGTTGGGGCGGCCATGAGTCCCTGATCATTCCTTCCGTCGTCAGTTTTCCGGCGAAGGATTTTGATGCAGGCAATCCTCATCACCGGCTTATCCGTTTGTATGTGGGGCTGGAGGATCCGGATTATTTGATTGCGGATTTGAAACAGGCATTGGAGAAAATTTAGGGGGCTTTTTGTCGCGCACATGACATAACGAAAATTACTGCACATTTTTCGTTATGTCATTCCTTGATTTGGCTAAATTTTATTTCTCCCTTAGCTGCTTTCAGAACGAACCCGAAGAACATCACTAGGAAAATTGACAAAATTCCCGGTTAGTTCAAGTCTAATATTATCTTTAAATTCTCTTTGATTTTTTCTTTTATGATGTTGTCTACCTCACCGATTTTTTTTACAAATCGTTTGTTGTCAATCGCGCTGACCTGGTCAATCATTAGGTCACAGTCCTCTTTGAGTCCAAATTTTAACTTCTTTACGTGAACCCTCAATATTTCAGAGTCAGGCTTTACATTGGTCGTGATAGGACAAACGACGGTTGAAGGG
>Ga0302326_10010168_pt1 | contig 20401 bp, 20 predicted proteins | sample Palsa_T0_3_FD_202264 | JGI IMG/M metagenome (GOLD analysis project Ga0302326, IMG submission 202264) | Peat permafrost microbial communities from Stordalen Mire near Abisko, Sweden - Palsa_T0_3 | ecosystem: Environmental > Terrestrial > Soil > Palsa > Peat permafrost | place: Sweden: Abisko...
ATCCAGATCGGCAGGTACCGGTCACCGTTGGCCTCGCGCAGCAACAGCACCGGCTGGTTCTGCGGCTGCTCGACGCGAATGCCGACGACGCGAACTTCACCCATCTGTGTCTGCCCTCCGCACCTGCTGCCGTCTTCCGTATCAGACCTGCCTCGACGCCGCGGTGCAAACGTCAAGCCGCCGAACGCAAGCTGTGTCCCAAAGTCTAGTCCTTCAGCGGTGTAGAACGTCGCGCACTGCTGACTTGATCAGCGAGGTGTGCAGCGTGATCGCGAGTGCGGCGACTTCGCGCGCGAGGTCGTCGGCGCGGTCGCGGGCTCCGGTTTTGCCGGCCTTGCCGGCGTTGACGAGGGGCGCGGCAATCTGTGCGATCAGGTCGGATTGCCGGTCCGCGGCCGAGCGGAATGCCCGCAGATGACGCGGCTCGACGCCGTACTCGGCGAGCGCCCGGGCGCATTGCAGGATGACCACCGCGTGTTCGTCGAAAAAGCTGCCTGGGCCGGTGGTGATGACTCCCGCCTTGAGCAGCGCGGCCAACAACTCGCCGTCGACTCCCGAACGCTCGAGCAGGTCCTCTCGGCTCAGCCGGACTCGGGCCGCGGACACCAGAGCCGAGTCCCGGGCGGTCGGCTCCGACGACGCCTCGTCGCCGACCGACACCAATCGCGGTACGCCATAAGGAGATCCGGCCTGGGGTATCTCGCCGTCAGGCTGGGCGTCCAGCTGCGCCTTGATCACCTTGAGCGGCAGGTACTGGTCCCGCTGGGCGGTCAGGATGAAACGCAGGCGTGCACAGTCGTAGGCGGTGAACCGCCGGTAGCCCGACGCCGCACGCTGCGGCGTGACGAGACCCTCAGCCTCCAAGAAGCGAATCTTGGAGATCGTCACATCCGGGAAGTCCGGCCGTAGCAGGTCGAGGACCGCTCCGATAGACATCCCGCTCAGTGCGGCGGGGGTCTCGGGCGCGGTCACTAGCTTCCGGGCCCCCCGTTGTCCTCGCCGACCTTGGGTCCGGTCAGGAACACCAGGCGGAACTTGCCGATCTGAACCTCGTCGCCGTTTGCCAGCACGGCCGAATCGACAGGCTCGCGGTTGACGTACGTGCCGTTGAGGCTGCCGACATCGACGACGTGGAACTCGTCGGTGTCCAAGCGGAATTCGGCATGCCGACGGCTGACGGTGACGTCGTCGAGAAAGATGTCGCTGTCGGGGTGACGACCGGCCGACGTGGTCGGCTGGTCGAGCAGGAAGCGAGACCCGGCGTTCGGTCCCCGCTTGACGACCAGCAACGCCGAACCGACCGGCAGCCCTTCGACTCCGGACACCGCGGTCCCGGCGCCCGTCTGCGCGGGAGCGTCGAGTTCATTGAGAAAGTCGGCGCGGAAGACTGATGTCGTTTCCACGGTCACTTCGTCAGAGGTCAAGTCGTTGTCCTTGTCCGTCACCCGCTGCTCCTCACTGGCCGCTCCTGCGCTGTCTGGTTGGGTCTGCTCGACCGGCTTCCCACCCGCTGTGACCGTCGATGTGACGACCGTACCGTGCACAGGAGCCCGATGTGCCGTCCCCCGCCGGATCGGCGGGGACATCTGATCGTCCCTCGGTCCGGCGGGTGGTTTCGCTGAGCGGACCCAATTGCCCGGCACGCCCCCGCAAGCGGGGGACCCCCACCTCGCGCCATTGCAGGGCGGGGCATCGTCGCCGAGCGAAGGAACCATAACAAGGGTCATTCGGCCAGCGTGCCGCGGTAGGCCTCGGCGTCCAGCAGCTCGTCGAACGCTTTCTGGACTGCGTCGCTGTCGACTTGAAGTTCGATCAGCCAACCGCCGCCGTAGGGATCGGAGTTGACCAGCTCAGGGCTGGCATCCAGATCTTCATTCACAGCAACGACTTTCGCCGACACCGGTGCGTACAAGTCCGACACGGACTTGGTCGACTCCACCTCGCCGAATGCCTCGCCGGAAGTCAGGTCGGTACCCTCATCAGGCAGCCGGACGAACACGACGTCGCCGAGGGCTTCCTGGGCGAAGTCCGTGATCCCGACCCGGACGGTATCGTCTCCGGTTCGCCGAATCCACTCGTGTTCGGCGGTGTAGTGCAAATCGGGCGGGATTTCGCTCACGGTTTTGGTTTCCCTGTTCTGGTCGGTGATTACTTGACGGGCTGAGCGTATTGGCGCGGTTTTGGTTGCCGCAAGGCGGTGATGTCGACCTTGTCGCCCTGCTGCACGGTCATGGTGCCGCCGACGCGTTTGACGCTGTCCACCGCGCCGCCGGGAATGTTCATCGCCGCCGCCAGGGTCGGTGGATCGCCAATGGCCACAATTGAATACGCCGGCACGAGGGTTTTGCCGTCGACGGTCAGCGAACCAGGGACGCCGACGATCCAGGTGTCGACGCCGGCGCGTACCGCCTGGTGCTCGTCGCTGATCTGGATCGCCTCGGCTCCCGCGGCGCGCAACTCGTCGAGCACGTCGAGCATCGCCTGCGGTGCCACGCCCGGTCCCGGATCCTCGATCCGCACGCTGACACCGGGGCCGGTGGCGCCGACCGTGCCGATCAGGATCGACAGGGCCGCGAGCCGCGCCTGGGCATTTTGGATGGCGGCCTGGTCGTTGCTGCCGGATGCCTGCAGGGCGTTCAACGACCGCTCGAGTTCGGCGACTTCGGTGCTCAGCGTGGCTTCACGTTGACGCAGCGAGTCCAGCAGAACCAGTAGGTCGGCGGGCCGGGCGGTATCCAGCGAGTCACCGGTGCTGGTTTGGCGGACCTGCGTTGCGATGGCCACCCCGAGCAGCAGGCACAGCACCACGGCCAGCGTGCCGAAGACGGTACGGCCGCGTCGTGGCATGCCGAGAAACCCGCGCGGCTGCAAATCACCGATCGCGGGTTGCTGCTGGTGCGGCGTAAGTTCGTGGCGGCCGTGATGGGCAGCCTCGTCGGGGTCTTCGGGCTGTTCCGCGGCGTCGTCGTCGTGGCGCTCGGCGTCGCTCATGTCGGCCTCATGCGCGTCACGCCCCGAACAGCCGGCGCCGCAGCGCGGCAGCATTGCCGAAGATGCGGATGCCGAGGACGACGATGATCGCGGTCGACAACTGCGTCCCGACGCCCAATTCGTCACCGACGTAAACCACCAGCGCCGCGACCAACACGTTGAAGACGAACGACACCACGAAGACCTTCGGGTCGAAAATGCGCTCCAGGTAAGCCCGTAATCCGCCGAACACCGCGTCGAGCGCGGCGACCACCGCGATCGGCAGGTAGGGCTGGACTACCTCCGGCACGCTGGGATGAAAGACCAGACCCAGGACAATGCCGACGACCAGCGCTGCGATACCGATCATCGGTACTTCGCTCCCATCATGTCGATTTCCGCATCAGCGTGAACTAGGGGCCAATCTGCCTGGCGAACTTGACATCTCGGACCGCACCTGCGGGGATGGTGAGCTTGTCCGCGGCGCTGACGTTGACGCCGACGCCGTATGACGTCTCCAGAAGCCGCAGCCGGCGCAGGCCCGGGCTGTTGTCGAACACATCCTGCATGGCATGCGGAGGCCCGACGGCAAGAACCGCGTACGGACTGCTGATCGGGTTGTTGTCGACCAGGATCGCGCCGCCCGCCTGCCGGATCGTCACGTTCGGCCCGATCCGGACACCGCCGACCGAGATGGCCTCTGCGCCGCTGGCCCACAACGAATTCACCACGAGCTGCAAGTCCCGGTCGAGGATGATCTGCTGGCTGCCCGCGACCCGCTGCTTGGACACATCGGACAGGTTCGGTCCGACGCCGGGATCGGTCACCGTCAAGCTCAGACCCGGGCCGTTGACCGGGGTGCTCGCCGCGGCCAGGCTGAGCCGGTCCAGCTGGCGGAGCAGCGCCCGGCCCGCGGAGTCTTCGGCCAATTCCCGCCGCTGAACGTCGTCGCGCTGAGTCGTCAGCGTGTTGCGCCGCGCGGTCAGCTGACCCGTCGACGCCTCCTCCGAGCGGACGTCGGCTGCCAAGACCCGTTGGGCCGCACTGACTCCCGGTGCGACGAGCCGTGCCTGGGCCATGGCAGCGGCGAACACCGTCGCCACCAGCAACGCGGCCAGCGCCTGCCAGATCCAGCCGGCGGGCCGGGCGCGACCGCTCGGCAGATCACCGGCGCTCTCCCGCTTGGCGGCCGCAGCCGCATAGCCGGGATCCAGATGATCAGAGAGCAAGGCCCGCAACAGCGAGGGCACCGGGATCCGCTGCGGTTGGTCTGCATCGTGTGCGCTCAGACCCGCGTAGGGGTCGTAGCCGCCGAGCGCCTGGTCAGCCATCGGCATCTGCCCTTATCGGCGAACGCTTTTCGCGGGGTTTCGTCGGTGGCATGCCGCGCAGTACCAGCACCACCTGGACCGCGTACACGACGAAGGACCACAGGTACATGTAGAGGCCCCAGATCAAAAACGCCCAACCGAAAGCCAATACGACACGATTCCAGGACGCATTCCCCTGGCCCAGCAAGACCAGCGGAAAGGCGGACATGAGGGCGAACGTCGCGGCCTTACCGACGTAGATCACTGGCAGCACGGTGATGCCGCGGGTGCGCAGCAACGGCATCTCGGCAGCCAGCAGTACATCGCGCGCCAGCAGGACGGCGATGATCCACCAGGGCACGATGCCGCGCAGCCCGAACGCGATCGGCGTCGTCAGCATGTAGAGCCGGTCGACCGCGGGATCCAGGTACTCCCCCAGCCTCGACGATTGGTCCATCAGCCGGGCGATCTTCCCGTCCGCCCAGTCCGAGGCGCCGGCGAATAGCAGGATGGCTACCGCGAGGGCGTCGGCGTGCTTGACCAGCAACAGGTAGATGAAGACCGGGATCAGCACCAAACGGATCGCGCTGAGCGCGTTGGGCACGGTGAAGAGCCGGTCGTGTGCATGCGGCCGGTTCATGGGCGGTGAGCTTACGCCCGGCGACGATGCAGGCCGTGTAATGGCCTGAGGAGGAGGCGGGCAATCATCAGCGACCCCGGCGACGATGCAGGCCGTGTAATGGCCTGAGGAGGAGGCGGGCAATCATCATCTGAAGATGCCGGGCAGGCTCAGCGCGGAAAGCGAGTCGTCCGACAGCGGGTTGTCGTGGACCATGTAAGTCCACGTGGATGTCGGACGGGCCAACTTGGACAGATCGACGCCAGGCTCGTCCTCGATCGCCGCCGAGGTCTCGAACGTCTGCTGCGCGGCTTCGATCGCGTCGGCGGCCAGCGAAGCGAACGCGTCGACGGCCATCCGGTGGAATTCGTCCAGCGGGTTCTGCCGTCCCAGGGCGCGCAGATGGATGCTTTCCCGGATGTCGGCAAGGTAGGCGAGGTGATCGGCCCAGCCCCGGTCGAGGTGATAGAGCATGATCAGCCGGCAAATCTTCTCCAGGCGCTCTTCGGAGATGTCCTTGGAGAGCTCTTCATACCGCTCGGGCGCCAGCTCGGCGAGTTCTTCGCGAGCCGCAGCCGTGCTCAGCAGCGTGTTGCGGCGGTCGACCAAGATGGCGCGCTGCTGAGCGGTCAACTGGTTGTAGCGCCAGGTGTTTGCGTGGACGTCCAGTAGCCGGCCCTCGGCGACTCGCTGGGCATGCTCGAGCAGTCCGGCAACCTTCGGGCTGACGACGCGGCCGTCCTCGTCGGTCTCGGTCGGCAACTTGTTGGGTTCGAGGTTGGACGCGGCGACGTCGTCCTCCCAGCTGGAGAAGAACACCGAGGAACCCGGGTCGCCCTGGCGGCCGGCGCGGCCGCGCAGCTGATTGTCCAGACGTTCGGTGTGGTGCCGGCCGGTGCCGACCACATGCAACCCGCCGAGTTCCACCACCTCTTTTTTCTCCGGGGCATTGTCGGTTATGTCGGAACCGCCGAGCCGGATGTCGGTGCCGCGGCCGGCCATCTGCGTCGACACCGTGACGGCGCCGAGCTTGCCGGCCTCAGCGATCACGGCGGCCTCTTCGGCGTCATTCTTGGCGTTGAGCAACACGGCAGGGACGCCGCGGCGTTGCAGTCGCTCGTGAAGCTCTTCGGATTCGGCGACGTCGCGCGTGCCGACCAGCACCGGCTGTCCGGTTTCGTGCACGTCGATGACGTGCGCGAGGATCGCGTCGATCTTCGCCGCTGCGGTGATGTAGACGCGGTCAGTCTCGTCTTCGCGGATGTTGGGAGTGTTCGGCGGGATCGGCGAAACACCCAGTTTGTAGAACTGCCGCAGCTGCTCGCCTGCGGCCAGTGCGGTTCCGGTCATGCCACACACCGTCGGATACCGGTTGACCAGCGCCTGCACGGTGATGGTGTCGAGCACCTCACCGGTCTCGGTGGTCTCGATGCCTTCCTTGGCCTCGACGGCGGCCTGCAGACCGTCCGGCCAGCGTTGCAGCGCAGCGATGCGGCCGCGTGACGAGTTGATCAAGTGCACGGCGTCGTCGCGCACGATGTAGTGCACGTCGCGGTGCAGCAGAACGTGCGCGTGCAGCGCGACATTGACCTCGGTGAGCGTGGTGCCGACATGCTCTTCGGAGTAGAGATCGATTCCGCCGAGCTGCTTTTCCAGTTTGTGCGCGCCGGCCTCGGTGAGGTGAACGTTGCGGCTGTCGGCGTCGGTGTCGTAGTCCACGCCGGCGTGCAGTTTGCCGACGAGTCGAATGACCTCGAGCCGTGGTTGCTCGCGGTGGCTGGTTCCGGCCAGCACCAGCGGAACCAGCGCCTCGTCGACAAGCACCGAGTCGGCCTCGTCGATCAGCGCCACATCCGGGTTGGGCGACACCAGGTCGGCGACGTCGGTCACCAGCTGGTCGCGCAGCACGTCGAAGCCGATCTCGTTGATCGACGCATAAGTGATGTCACGCTTGTACGCCGCGCGACGCTCGTCGGCGCTCGATTCGCCGGTCACCCAGCCGACGGTGACACCGAGAGCTTCCAGCAGCGGACTCATCCACTCGGCGTCGCGGCGGGCCAGATAGTCGTTGATGGTCACCACGTGAACGTGCCGACCGGCCAGCGCGTAACCGGCCGCGGCGATCGCTCCGGCCAGCGTTTTGCCCTCGCCGGTTGCCATCTCGATCACGTCACCGGCCAGCATGCGCAGCGCACCGAGCAGCTGCACGTCGAACGGCCTCAGCTCGGTGGTTCGTTCGGCGGCTTCCCGGGCGATCGCGAGAAACTGTGGAATGTCGTCGGATTCGGCAAGGTCGTCGAGTTCGAGCAGGCCGGCCGCTTTTCGCAACTGCTCGTCGTCGAGGTCGGCGGCTTTGTCGTCATACTCCGCCGAGGCTTTGACCTGGGCCAGCGAACGGTTTTGATTCTTGTCCGTGCTGGCTCCGAGTAACCGCCAAAAGCGGCCAGACAGCGGGCTGTTGGTCTTCGACACAGGTCAACGGTACCGGCCGGTGACGTTCCAGCCGAGGTGGGTCACGCGAGATTCGACCGGCGCGGATAGACGACGGCGGGGTCGGTGAGCACGTTGACGACGGTCGGTTCGCCGGAACCGAGGGCGCGCGTCAACGCAGGTCGCAGCTCGGCGGGCGTCGATACCAAATCGCCCTGCGCACCGAGCGCCCGCGCCACCTCGTCGTAGCGGGTCCCGGGCCGCAGTTCGGCCACGACCGAGTACCCGTACAAGGCTTCCATCGGATGCTTTTCCAGCGCCCATATGCCGTTGTTGCCGACCACCGAGACGACGGGAACGTTGTGCCGGGCCAAGGTGTCCCACTCCATGCCGCTGAAGCCGAAGGCGCCGTCGCCTTGCAGCAACACGACCTGCCGGTCCGGCCGGGCCAGCTTGGCTGCCAGCGCGTACCCGGGACCCGAGCCCAGACACCCGAACGGGCCGCTGTCCAGCCAGGCGCCGGGGACATAACTGTCGATCACCCGGCCGGCGTAGGAGCCGAAGTCACCGGCGTCGACGACGACGATCGCGTCGCGATCCAGCAGCGGCGCCAATTCGGCGTAGACCCGCATCGGGTGCAGCGGGCTGCGGTCGTCGGCGAGTTCGCCGTGTTCGCGCTCGCGGGCCGCGGTCTCGGTGGCCCGCAGGTCGGCGATCCAGTCTTCTCGGCCGGCCGGCTCTGCTCGCGGTGCCTCGCTCAGCACGGTGAGGGTCGCCGAGAGGTCACCGTAGAGCCCGGCGGCGATCGGGCGGGGATGTTGCCGCTCGGGCAGGGCCCGATCGGCGACGATCAGCTGGGTGTCTGGCCCGAATACCGCGCCGAACCCGAGCCGGAAGTCCATCGGCGCCCCGACGACGACTGCAACATCGGCTTCTCCCAACGCTTTTGACCGTGCCCGGGAGAACGACAGTGGATGGTCCGCGGGGACGGTGCCGCGGGCCATGCCGTTCATCAGGACCGGGATTCGCCGTTCCTCGGCCAGTCGGAGCAACGCCGCCTCGGCGTGAGCCCACCAGACGTTGGTGCCCGCCATGATCACCGGGCGCTGCGCGGTGGCCAGCAGACCCACCGCGCGGTCGAGGGCATCGCCGTCGGCCGGTGACAGCGCGGTCAGGGTGCTGAGTGCACCCGGCCGGGCGTCGTCGGCGGCGACGGAAAAGACGTGATCCATCGGGAAGTCGACGAACGCCACACCCGACCGCGCGCCGACGGTGGCGCGCAGCGCCTCGTCGATCAGTCCGCTGACCGCTTCGGCCGACGGCGCGGTGGCGGCGAATCTGGTCAGCGGTGCCACGAACGGAACGTGGTCGATCTCCTGCAGCGACCCCATTCCCCACCGCCCCGCCGGCGCCCGGCCGCCGAGCACCAGCAGCGGCGACGAGTTCTGTTGGGCGGCAGCCATCGCGCTCATCCCATTGGTGACGCCCGGGCCGGCGGTCAGCGCGGCCACGCCTGGCTGGCGGGTCACCTTCGACCAGCCTTCGGCCGCGAACGCGGCGGTCTGCTCGTGGCGGGTGTCGATCAGTCGGATGCCCTCGCTGCGGCAACCGTCGTAAATCGAGAACAAATGGCCGCCCGACAACGTGAAGACTGTGTCGATCCCGCTGGCTTTCAATCGGCGTGCGACCAACCGGCCGGCGTGGAAGGTGTTGTCGGCGTCGTTGCCCATGGGCGCAGCCTATCGGCCCGCCTGGGGTACTTTCGCGGAGAAGTATTGACTGTGACGCGCTGCGTCGACAGCCTCGCTAGCAAGGAGACGCCACCTTGGAGCCAAAGCTCTTCAAGCCGTCCATCGACTGGTCGTCGGCAGCCATGGATTCGGTGTGGTGGCTGGCGAAAGGCTGGGTGCTCGCCGCGGCCTGCGTGCTTGTGGTGCTGGTCGTGCTGAGATTCGCCACGCAGTGGGGCCGGCAATATTGGCGGATCACCGGCGGCTACTTCACCGGACGGCACGCCCTGCCAGTCTGGCTGCAGTTGGCGGCCTTGCTGTTGTTGGTCCTGCTCTCGGTGCGGTTGACGGTGCTGCTCAGTTATCAGAGCAACGACATGTTCAGCTCGCTGCAGACGGCCTTCGGGGGCATCGTGTCCGGCAACGAGAAAATCAAGCAATCGGGCATCCATGGGTTTTACACGTCGCTCGTGCACTTCAGCCTGCTCGCAACCCTATTCATCGCGCGGATACTTTTCGACATCTACCTCACGCAGCGATTCATCATCGCCTGGCGGATGTGGCTGACCGGACATCTCACTGACGACTGGCTGAAGGGCAGGGCCTACTACCGGGACCTGTTCATCGACAACACCATCGACAATCCCGACCAGCGAATTCAGCAGGACGTCGATATCTTCACCACCGGCGTCGGCGCCACACCGAACATTCCGTCCAACGAGACCGCCAACACGTTGCTATTCGGTGCGGTGCGCGCGGTGGTCTCGGTGGTCTCGTTCGCCGCGATTCTCTGGAATCTGTCCGGACCTCTGGAGGTATTCGGCGTTACGCTGCCCCGCGCGATGTTTTCGATCGTCGTCGTGTTCGTGCTGATCTCGACCGTCGTTGCATTCTGGCTTGGCCGTCCGTTGATCTGGCTCAGTTTCGACAACGAAAGGCTCAATGCCGCATTCCGGTATGCGCTGGTGCGACTCCGCGACGCCGCCGAGGCGGTGGGGTTCTACCGGGGCGAGCGGGTCGAGCGGACCCAGCTGTGGGGTCGTTTCGTGCCGATCATCGGCAACTACCGTCGCTTCGTCCGCCGGACGATCTTGTTCAACGGTTGGAACTGGTCGATGTCGCAGGCAATCGTGCCGTTGCCGTGGATCGTTCAGGCGCCGAGACTGTTCGCCGGGCAAATCGCGTTCGGGGATGTCACGCAGACGGCGACGGCGTTCGGGGAAATTCAGGACTCGCTGTCGTTCTTTCGAAACAACTACGACGCTTTCGCCGCCTTCCGCGCGGCCATCATCCGTTTGCATGGGTTGATCGACGCCAACGACAAAGGCCGCGATCTCCCCGCGGTGCTCACCTGGCCGACCCACGACGGATCGGTCGAGTTCGACGGAGTGGAGGTTCGGACACCGGACGGGGACCCGCTGGTCGACCAACTGGACGTCCGCCTGGAATCCGGTCAATCGCTGGTGATTACCGGACAGTCGGGCTCGGGCAAAACCACGTTGCTGCGCAGCCTGGCTGAATTGTGGCCGTACGCATCAGGGACTCTGCGCTGCCCGGACGGCGACAACGCCACGATGTTCTTGTCGCAGTTGCCGTATGTGCCGCTGGGCACGCTGCGGACCGTGGTGTGCTATCCGAACGCGCCGACTGACATTTCCGACGAGACGCTGAACGACACGCTGACACGAGTCGCGCTCGCACCGCTGAGCGACAGGCTCGATGAACTCCGCGACTGGGCCAAAGTGCTCTCACCCGGGGAGCAGCAGCGGGTGGCTTTCGCGCGCATCCTGCTCACCAAACCCAAAGCGGTCTTTCTTGACGAGAGCACGTCGGCGCTCGACCAGGGGTTGGAGCACGCGCTGTATCAGTTGCTGCGCAACGACTTACCGGACTGCGTCGTGGTGAGCGTCAGCCATCGATCCGCGGTAGAGCGGTTCCATGACAAACAGCTCGAACTGCTCGGCGGCGGCCCATGGCGGCTCGGCCCGGTGGTTAAGGAGCCCGTACCGGTCTAGCCGGTGTTCGCGGCCACAGCGGCTGCGTGCGCTCCGGCGCGACGACCGAAGAACGAGCCCTCACCGAGTTGGGTGCCGCTGGCATAGCCTTTGCCGTCCTGCGCGATGTTGGACGCGCACGCACCCACCGCGTACAACCCGGGGACGACGCTGTCGTCGGCGCGCTGCACCTCGCCGTCGACGGTGACGGCCAGGCCGCCCATCGTGAATCCGGAATACATCGCCCGCCCTAGTGACAGGTCGAACACCGCCCACGGGCCAACATCTTGCGGCGCAAGGTAATCCGGCTGCTTGTGGAAATCAGGATCTTCGCACCTGGCGGCAAACTCGTTGTAGCGCTCCAACGTTGCCGCGACGTTGCCCGCCGGGATGTCCAGCGCGGTCTCCAACTCGGCGATCGTCTCGTAGCCGTCGAGGAACCTGATCAGCGGCATCGCGGGCATCTCGGTGTGTGCTTCGTCGACGATCAGATAGGCGATCTGCTCCGGTTGTTCGAGCACGAACGCCGACGTGCGTGAGTGGTAGGAGTCCTCGGCGACGAAGCGCTGACCCTCTTTGTTGACGATTACACCGGTCAGCAGAATTTCGGGCGGGTACGCCGCCGCGGTGATGAACTGCTCGCTCATGTTTTCGGCGACGCCGCCCGCCGAAATACCCAGCCGCAGGCCAAGTCCGTCGTCGTTGGGGTTGCCCAAGATGTACGGTGCAACCTCGCCATGATGTTTGGTACGACGCGGCTGACCCAGTGCGGGAGTGTGCTCGGCGACCATCTCCGGGTTCATCGCGAAACCACCCGCGGCGATGACGACCGCGTTGGCCTTGACCGCGCCGGTGTCGGTGAAGTGTTTCCACGCGACACCGGTCACCGCGCCGGTGTCGGCCAGGATCAGGTTGGTGGCCCCGGTTTCGTACTGGATCTGCACGCCCAGATCGTCGGCGCGCTTGACCAACAGGTCGATGACCATGGACGCGCCACCGAGTTCGCCGGGCACCGGCACGGAATGCCCACGCGGCGCCGGTATGGCCTTTTCGCAGAACGGCCACACCTTTTCGTTGCCGGTGTAGCTCAGGCCTTCGGTGCCCGCCGGGACGACCACTTTGCCCGGGACGTAACTGCGCTCGAACTGAAAACCCAAGTCTTCCAACCAATTGAAGTGCTCGACGCTGCCGTCGCTATAGACGCGGATCTTCTCGTGGTCGGGTTCGCGAGACACCGCGACCAGGTACTTGTACATCTCCTCGGCCGAGTCGCTGTGCCCGGTCGCCTCTTGGACCGCGGTGCCGCCGCCGAGGTAAAAGTGCCCGCCGGCAAGCGAACTCGTGCCGCCGGCTGCGGCCGCGCGCTCCAGCACCAGCACCTTGGCGCCGGCGGCAGCCGCGCTGACCGCCGCGCATCCGCCTCCGATGCCGAAGCCGATCACGACGACGTCCACCTCGTCGGACCACGCTGATACATCGTCAGTGCTGAAAGTTGCTGGTATGTCGGTGCTCATTGGCGCCGCTCCTCTCCCCCGCAAGCGGGTGGTACCCCCACGTCGTTACCGCACTCCGCATCGTCGCTGGCGCGGCTCAAGTCTGCTCCTGCTTGATGTAGTCGAAGAACTGTCGCATCTCTGCCGAGAAATGCGCGATCTCCAGAAACGGAACCCCGGATTCGGGGGCGGAAATATAGGCGAAGCGCAATCCGCCGCGCATCACACCCTGCTGGTCCACCGTCGCACCCTGGGCGACGGCTGCGGTGAGGGTGGCGTCGAAGTTCTCGAGGGTGTCGGCCTCGACGCAGATGTGGTGCAGACCCGGCCCGTTGTCCCGCAGAAAGTCACTATAGATATTAGGCCCGCGGACCGGCTCGATCAGCTCGAGCTGGGTGTCTCCGAGGTAGCTCAGCGAGATGTGGGCGACAAAGTCGGCCGGCGCACCGCGATAGCTGCAACTGTCCGGTGCGAAGTGGACGTCTGGGAGTCGTACCCACTTCTTCACGCCTAACAGGCCGGTGAGAGCAGTTTCCGTGGCGCCCACGTCACGCGTCACCCAGGCGACCTGCACCGGCGACCCGAAGGAAAGGCTCATTGCATCGCAGAATAACTCAGCGCCCGCTCCGGCCGAAACCACGTCACGGTGTTGCCGTCACCGGCTGTAGCCGGTACAGCGACACCCGCTGAACACGTTCTAATTCGACGTCCGGAACGGCTGCGAGTCGAGGTCGGACTGACTGAGCAGGCCGACCAGTACCCGGACCTGAGTGTCGAACACCGCTTGCGGATCGCTCAACGTGTTGGCGCCGTACTGGCCGAACACCTCCAGGCTGATCGCTCCCACGACGCCGGCCCAGATCGCGAAACATTTGGCGACGACGGGATCGTCTCCGGGAAAGCCGAATTCCTGGCGCAGCCGTTCGAAATCAGACGATAACGGTTGTGGCGCGGCATAATTGGTCAACATGATGTCGCCGGTCGCGATGCCGGCCGCGACAGCGTCCAACAATGCGCCGATTACTCGCGTCCCCGGACCGACCGTTCGCTCGGCCGGTGCGTGGTAGCCGGGCACCGGGCTGCCGTACAACAGCGCCCAACTGGCCGGCTGGGTGACGGCCCAGCTGCGTGCCGCATGTGCGATGGCGATCACGTCGTTGCTCCAGGCGTCGGACATCGAGTCGCGCGCGCGAGTCACCGAGTCGGCAAGGTCGGAGTACGCGTCGATCAGCAACAAGGTCAGCAACTCATCGCGGCTGGACACGTAGCGATACACCGCCGACGACACCATCCCGAGGTCGCGGGCGATGGCGCGCAACGACAAGCCGGCCGCGCCGTGCTCGACCAGATGGCGCCGACCGAGTTCGACGATCTGGGCTTCGATGCGCTCGCGCGAGTCGCGCCGTTTGACCACCGGCCCATCCTGGCACAAAAGAGAACAGTGCTCTTGCTTTTCGGTCCGCGATATGCCACGGTCGAACCTGATGAGAGCAGTGCTCTCGACGGAATCTCGGAGAGGACGGAATCATGACAGTGCGGTACGACAAACCCCCGCGTGTGGCCATCGCCGGCAACGTGGTCATCCGCTGGCTGGCTGAGTTGGGCATCAGCATCGCCGGCACCAGGGCGCTGCAGGTGCGCGGGCGCACGACCGGGAAAAGGCGCGCCGTGGTCGTCAATGTGCTGACTGTCGACGGCATCGATTATCTTGTCTCGCCCCGCGGTAACACCCAGTGGGCGCGCAATGTTCGGGCGGCCGGAGACGTTGAAGTCGGACCGCGCTGGCGTCGTCGCCGGCGTCGTGCGTCAGAGCTCGCCGACTCAGCGAAGCCGGAGTTGCTGCGCCGGTATCTGGACCGGTGGTACTGGGAGGTCAAGGGCCACATGGCGGGGTTGACGCCGGATTCCGACGACGATCAATTGCGAACTGCGGCGCCGTCGATCCCGGTGTTCGCGCTGGTTCCCTGACGGCTAGATCGACGGCCCGCCGACTCCGACGTCCTCGCGGATCTGCTGGCTGGTGGACTGCCATGACACCGCGGCCGGGAAATTGCCCCACACGCTGTTGAATATCCCGACGATGCGGGCCGGTCCGGCTGGGTTGGTGACGTACACCGGGCCGCCCGAATCGCCCTGTTGGCTGACTGCGCCGTGGCCCATCGTGAACCAGCCGTTGTTGACGGCCTCGACGGTCCCGCAGCTTTCGCCGGTGATCACACCGAAATGGCAGATCGGCTCCCCCAGCGTCACGACCAGGCCGGGATCCGATTGCAGCATCCGTCCGCCCGGCAGGATGTTGCTCACCGCGACGTCAGGTGCCAGCACGATCGACTCGTAATCGGCGATCTGCTGGTCGGTGTTGACGAAGGAGCCATTCGGCGTGGTGTCGCGGAAGGTCGCGACTTTGCCGATGACCTTGTTGTCCTTGTCGGTCACTGGGCCGTCGCCCCGGCAATGGCCCGCGCTGAACGCGACCCGCAGCACCGGATCGACGTAACCCAAGGTGCACAGATGAGGGCCCTGGTGGATCTCCATGCCCGGAAAGACGGGAACCGGATCGGCCCTAGCGGTTGCGGGAAGGTAGCCGGCCGCGAGAACAGTGCTGACTATTGCGCCGAAGGCGCGGATTTCGGTACGACGCACCCATCGACTCCCCCCAGTCGGGGTCGGCGCAGCGCCGACCGGCTTTCAGCCTACCGACCCGACACGCCGTGCGAAGGGCAATCGATGGGGGGCGCGGCGAGCCGGTGCAGGCCCGCCGCGCTACCCCTGCCGATCAAGGAATCGTCAGCACCTGTCCCGGCTGAATCAGATCCGGGTTGGGGATGCCGCTGGCGTCGGCGATGACCTGATACTTGCCGCCGTCGCCGTAGAACCGCTCGGAGATGGCCCACAACGTGTCACCGGATTCGACGGTGTACGTCCGTGCTGCGGGTTCGGGTTCGGGTTCAGGCGCCGGGGTCGGGTCGTGTTCGGCCGCGTCCTCGGCGTGCGCTTCTTCTGCCGGCGGTGCGGCTGCCTCGGGCTCGGGTGGCGGTGGAGCGTCGGTTTCGGTCTTGGTCGACCACGCTGCCCCGTCGGCGGAGTACAGCACGAGATTGCGGTCGTCCTGTAAGACGAGCCGAACGTTCTTCTTGCCCTTGGTGTCGGTGTGCCACACCGGCTTGTCACCGGTGTACAGAACGAAGTTGCCGTCGTTCTGAACTTCGGCGCGGACGACGTCTTCTCCGTTGGTTCCCGACGACCAGACCGCGTGGCCGCGCGATGCCAGGACCAGGTTCCCGTCGTCTTGCAATGTCAGGGTGTAGGCCCCGTTGCTTGACGTGAGCGAGTCACCCTTGACAAGCTTTTGTCCTTCGGTGAGCGTGTCTCCCACTGCACTGCCTCCTCATTATCGCGGCCGGGGCGGATCCGGCCTCTCGTCGACGTTACTGATCTTGGCTGAGCCGTGGGGGCGTTCGGCTCGCCGGAATAAAAACGGCCGATGAACAAGGCTCAACCACCGCCCCGGTGCTCAGCGGGACGGCGCCAGAGGAGTGGAGGTCGTGGACCCGACGGCCGTCGCGGGACGCCAGCCGGGGGGCCCGAAGACGTAGCCCAGCCGATCACGCAGAAGGCTGGCTGACCGGAAATCGCTTGCTATAGCTCGGTATTCGTGCGTCTGTAATGTCCAGACGTTGAAAGTGCTGACCTGCTTGGTAAGTCCGTAATGCGGACGGAAAGTCTCCTGCCGGAAGCTGCCGAACAGCCGGTCCCAGATGATGAAGATTCCACCGTAGTTCTTGTCGAGGTACTCGGTGTCCATGCCATGGTGCACGCGGTGATGCGAGGGCGTGTTGAAGACGAATTCGAAAGGTGCCCACATCTTGCCGATCCGCTCGGTATGCACCCAGAACTGATAAATCAGATTGACCGAGAAACTGACGAACACCAGCCATGGCGCAATACCCAACAGCGGCAACGGAATCCACATCAAGATTTCACCGCTGTTGTTCCATTTCTGGCGCAGCGCGGTGGCGAAATTGAAGTACTGGCTGGAGTGGTGGGCTTGGTGAGTGGCCCAGATCAGCCGAACCCGGTGTGCGAAGCGGTGATACCAGTAATACAACAGGTCGACGCCCACGATCGCGATCACCCAGGTGTACCACCGAGTCGCGGACAGATGCCAGGGAGCCAGATAGGCATAGATCGCGGCGTAGCCGAGCAACGCGATGAATTTCCAGCCGGCCGTAGTGGCTACCGACACCAGGCCCATGGATATGCTCGCCCGCGAATCGGCGGTTAGATAGGCACCCGAGCTCGGCCGATCGGACGGCCCGTCCGTTTCGCGCTCGATGCGCTCGAGCTTGCGCGCCGCTGTCCACTCCACGATCAACAGCACGAGAAAGAACGGGATCGCGAACAACACCGGGTCCCGCATCTGCGCCGGCAGAACAAATAAGAAAGCAGCGATCGCGCTCACGTCCCATACCCTACGACGCGATGATCTGTGCTCCGATACCGATCGCGCTAGTCCATGTAGGGCGCTCGGGGCATCGGCTCGTCCTCATCGCCGGCGTACCAGTGCACCGCTTGAACGCCCTCTTGCAGAGACAGTTCCGCGACGAGTTGTTCCAGCCTCGCCGGGGCATGGCCGTCGCTCAGTAGGTACGCGGTCAACGCGACGCCGTCGTCACCCGCCCGACCGGTGTGAATGCCGCGCAGCACCAGGCGATCTCCGCCACCGCCGGTGCGCTGGACAATCTGGGCACGCGCATATTTCTCCGATTTGCGCCGGCAGATCAGCTGCAATTGATACGGCTGGTCATCCTCGTCCTCCTCCACCACGCTGTCGCCGTGGTCGATCAGGTGTCCCAGTGGCCGCCCCAACAGGTGAATTCCCACGACCGTCCCGGTCGCGATCAGCGCGAACAGCGGATGCCCGCCGGCGGCGAGGACGCCGACCGCTGCCGAGCACCACAAGGTCGCGGCGGTGTTGAGCCCGCGCACGTTGAACCCCTCGCGCAGGATCACCCCACCACCGAGGAAACCGACGCCCGACACCACGTAGGACGCCACCCGGGTGGGACTGCTGTCGTTGGTGACAACCGAGTAGAGGACGAACAACGTCGCACCAGTGGCCACCAGCGCGTTGGTGCGCAGTCCGGCTCGTCGCGCCTGCCACTGCCGCTCGATTCCGATCACGGCGCCACACCCGACCCCGACTCCCAATCGCAGTACGAATTCAGCGATGCTTAGCGTCTGCATGACGCGGATCCTTCCCTCTGAGCCGAGTTGTTTACCAGTGTGGACGCATCCAGACAAGATCGGCTCTTATCCGAGCGCGCCACTGCCCGCAAGTTGCACATTCGCAACACTTTTCAGCCGGCCAGCGGGGACGGCACGATAACCGTCGGCCGGAAGCCGTACTTCGGTGCGGCCGCCGCCGCATTGCCGGTACTCGGTTGGGCTGGTACCGGCATCCCAGGCATGCCTGGCATCGCGGACGGCGGGCCGCTGAGCGGCGTGCTGCCCAGTGCGGATGCCAGTGGGCTGTTGGGAGTCGCAATGCTCGTCCACGCCGGGGGCACCGACAGCGGGCCAAGCGTGGCGGCCTTGCCGACACCGGCTGCGATGCCGTTACCCGCACCGCCCAACCCGGACAGACCAGAGATGCCCGACACCCCCGGCACCATCGCCGTGGACCGACCGATGCCTGCGGCCACGCCTGACGGAACGGCGGTCTCCAGGTTGCTCATCCCGGCACCCAGGAACGACGAACCAGTCACTGCCTGCACGACCCCGGCCGGGTTGAAGGCGCCGGTGGAGGTGAGGGTGTTCCAGAAATTGCTGTTCAGGCCCACGCCGCTGGAACTGAACAGGCCCGACCCCGAGCCGTCACCGGTCAGACTGCTGACGATGCCTGACAACCCCGCGGATCCCGTGCTCGTCGAGGTGGTCGATCCTGCGGATGCCAGGCTTTGCAGCGTGGTCGGCACTGCGGTGGTCAGCTGTGCCAGCGTCGACTGCGCCCCCATACCGGCCGCAGCGGTGACCGCCGCCGACTGGGCCGCCGTCCCGCCGGCGTTGGTGGTCTGGGCCGGAACTGTGAACGGCGTCAGCTGGGTCGCCGCCGCGGACTGGCTGGCATAGCCGTACATCGCGCCGGCGTCCTGGGCCCACATGCCGGCGTATTCGGCTTCGTTGGCCGCGATCGCCGGAGTGTTCTGCCCCAGGACGTTGGTCGCGACGAGCGTCGCCAACTGTGCGCGGTTCGCCGCGACCACCGGCGGCGGCACCGTCATCGAAAACGCCGACTCAAAAGCGGATACGGCCGCTTTGGCTTGCGCTGCAGTCTGTTCCGCCTGAGCCGCCGTGTCTTCCATCCACGCGGCGTACGGTGCGGCCGCCGCCGCCATCGACAGGGACGCGGGCCCGCGCCAAGCGTCGGTGGTCAGATTCGAGACCGCTGACGCGTAATTGGTTGCCTGCGAACGCAAATCGTCGGCCAGCTCATCCCAGCCGACGCCGGCGGCGAGCATCGAACTCACACCCGGCCCGGCGTACATCCGAGCCGAGTTTATTTCCGGTGGAAACATTCCGTAGTCCAGCATCGCTTCACCCCGTCTCAGCCCGCCGCGATTGCGTTGGCGGCCTCGGTGCCGGCATACGACGCGCCGCTGGCGTGCAAGACTTCGACGAAAAGGTCATGAATGGCCGCCGCTTGCGTGCTGACCTCTTGATACAGCGCGGCGTGAGCAGCGAATTGCGTTGCAGTCAGACCGGATACCTCATCTGCAGCCGCCGGAACTACTCCGAGCGTCGGTGCCGCAGCGGCGTCGTTTTGCGCCGTGAGGGTGCTGCCGATGCTTTGCAACTGGTTCGCAGCCGCGGTCAACAGTTCTGGTTGGGTGATCACGAAAGTCATCGGACTCTCCTTAGGCAAAGCAGGCTGACGCCGCGCTCGTGTCAGAGCGCGACATGATTCAGGCGCGCGAAAATAGATCGCGTGCGCAGGTGTTAATCGAAGCGGCGCAAGCCGATTCAGATGATGGAGACGGTACCGGGGCCGGATCGGAACGAAATGGTCACCGGTCTCGCATACGGACTATCGCTGGGACTCACTTCGCCTCACCTCCTCGCGGCCAGGGCACACGGGGGTGCCATCACGGAGCACGCGGGCTGAAGCGGACCCGGCAGATCAGCCGGCCACTGCACCCCTCTCGACAGAGCTTTGGCACTGCACGGCGTATCCGAAGATCGTGGAAGCCACTTGGGCTCAACCCTTAAGCCGGGAGGAGCTGTCCTGACCCTGGGCGTCTTTCGACGTTCGAGGTCAGTGGCCTATATCCGTGCAGACGCCTCACCTAGCGAGGTGCTTGCATCGGTCATAGTTCCACCCGAGTTGGAGAGAGTCAACTCGACGGGGCCGGTGATGTGCGGGCCCAATGTATCAAGTGATCCGCAATACGCTGTGCTGCAACCGATTAGCGCGAGGGTTAGTCGTCAGACTTCTTCTCCGCGACCGCTGCGCTCAGGCCCTCCGCGAGGTCGTCGCGCGTCAGCTCCTTGAACCGGCGCAACTGGTCGTCGCTGAACTCCTCGAAGTCGCTGGACAACACCGCGTCGAGATCGTCGTCGTCGAGGCGGAAGCTGCGGTGATCGCGAGCCTTCTCCACAACGTTGCGCACGAACCCGGCATTACCCAACGTGTCGATGCCCCGGATCAGGTCGCCTTCGGTCGAGATGGTCTCGTCTTCGTAGAACCTGGTGTAGGCCGGCAGCAAAACGTCGACCGCGTCGTCCGCGATCACGTCTTCGTTCTCCTTGCCCATCAACTGGGTCAGCGCGATCAGCTCTTTGGGGTTGTAGCTGT
>Ga0302326_10010169_pt1 | contig 20401 bp, 17 predicted proteins | sample Palsa_T0_3_FD_202264 | JGI IMG/M metagenome (GOLD analysis project Ga0302326, IMG submission 202264) | Peat permafrost microbial communities from Stordalen Mire near Abisko, Sweden - Palsa_T0_3 | ecosystem: Environmental > Terrestrial > Soil > Palsa > Peat permafrost | place: Sweden: Abisko...
TCGCTCAGCATCTCAGAGATTCAGGACAAGGTGCTGCTGGCCAGCGGTTCCATGACCGCGGCAATCGATCGTCTCGAAAAACATGGACTCGTCGTCCGGAAGTCCACTGCAAGCGATCGGCGCGCACGAATCGTGCAACTCACACAGGAAGGTGAACGAATAGCGGCAGCGTGCTTCGAAAAACACGCGAGTGACCTTGAGGATCTCATGTCGGTGCTTTCGGCGAACGAGAAGCAACAATTATACGCATCACTGAAGAAACTCGGACTGCTCGCAGCACAGAAACTTCGTGGTTCCCGCCAGCCGGTTAAAAATTAAGACGTCTTGGAGGTCGGATACTCCCTGTCAACGTCGGCGGACCAGCCTTCCTGCTCAAGACTGCGAAGGAGAAATGGATTCACAGGGGCATCCAACTCGGAGATCCCGCGAATATTAGGAGTCACAAAGATGCAGATCGGTGTCGACAGCTTCGGGGCAGTCATCTCTGATCCCGCTACGGGCATTACCCTCAGCCCTATCCAACGCATGCAGAATCTACTCGAAGAGATTGTGCTCGCCGACCAGGTTGGTCTCGATGTCTTCGGCATCGGCGAACACCACCGCAGCGAGTTTGTTGATTCTGCCCCGGTCGTCATTTTGGGTGCGGCCGCCACTCGCACAAGAAACATTCGCCTTACCAGTGCCGTGACTGTTCTCAGTGCGGCTGACCCGGTCCGCGTCTTCCAGGAATTTGCCACGCTGGATCTCATCTCCCACGGTCGTGCTGAGATCGTCGCCGGCCGCGGTTCTTCCGTGGAAGCATTCCCGCTCTTCGGTTTCGATTTGGACGACTACGATTCGCTTTACTCGGAAAAGCTGGATCTTCTCCTCAAGATTCGCGAGAACACCCATGTTCACTGGACTGGTAAGCATCGTCCATCGCTCACAGGACAGGCCATCTATCCGCGTCCGCTGCAAAATCCTCTGCCGATTTGGGTCGGCGTCGGGGGCACTTCTGCCTCATTCGTTCGCGCCGGTAGACTCGGCCTTCCGCTGATGGTCGCCATCATTGGCGGCGAGCCAGAGCGATTTCGGCCGCTTATCGACCTTTACCGCGAAGCTGGGCGTCGCGCCGGGCATTCCGCAGAGAAACTCATCGTGGGTCTTCACGCAATTGGCTTTCTGGGAGACACAACCGAGCAGGCTGCGGACGATTTCTATCCAGGATATGCCCACACCTTCACTAAGATCGGTAAAGAACGCAGCTGGCCCCCAGCTACGCGCGCACAATTTGATGCCCTGCGAGGACCCACAGGTGCTCTGCTGATCGGCGACTCCGAAACGGTCACACAGAAGTTACTGTATGTGAACGAAGTCCTCGGAGGCCTTGCTCGCATTACTTTCCAGATGGGCGTCTCCGCGCTCCCGCACGAGAAGATGTTACGGTCGATCGAGCTTCTCGGAACCCGCCTCGCTCCCATCGTCCGTAAAGAGCTCACGGCCGTCTCTTCGCGTTCCTAATTGAGAACTCCGATCGGATTTGGAACAGTGGAAACCTCGTCAGCAAGCTCTAGCTAAATCCTTTGGAACGTGCGTATTTACACCGTAAGGTTAGAAACATCCAGGCCAAAGGCAGCTATGGGGCCGGCGTCATCAAATCCCCGAACCTTCCTGGTTTTGGCGCCTAAGGCGGACTTTTCCTTGGGAAATTCGATCACTTTAGCGCGCCGGCCGCGGGGTGACGACTTCACGTTTTTCGGAAAGAGATCTCGAACGTAAAATTGGATCACTTTCGCCACAACATCATCCCGTCCACTTGGCACATCACTCACTTACTTGAAATCTGCTACCTCGTTTGATGCCGTGAGACCGTATGGTTTCAGTCGCGTGAGCCCACTGAATCACATTTCCTCGACACCGCTGAGCGATCGTGTCGCGAGCCAGCCATATACAAATGCCGATGTTCGGATCCTTCAATGAACCCCAGGGATGCGAGTGTCTTCCTATGACATTGCGATCAGTGCGCCGCTGCGCTCCCACCCTGTCTGAACTTGCGAATGAAAATGGCAAGCGGCGGCCCGATAAAAGCAACCAGTCCTAGCAGCCAGAAGCAATCGAGGAACCCCAGCATGTTCGCCTGCTGCTGTACCGTGGCATAAAGTTGGGCCACGGCTCTGACCGACGCGTCGGCTACGCTGTACCCATGTTCGACAAAGCGCCTGGCGATACCCGCAAGCCCTGCATTCAGCTTCGGGTCCAAGTTTGTGACATGTGTGACCAACACGGACTGGTGGTATTGCGCACGTCGAGCGAGCACCGTGGTGACGAAAGCAATGCCAAAGCTTCCCCCCTGATTGCGAGACAGGTTTGTGAGACTCGATGCTTTGTTGTTCTTGTCCCTAGGGAGATACGAATAGGCGAGCTGAGTCATTGGCACAAAGAGAAATGCGAGGCCCAAGCCTTGGAGTGCACGCGCCCCGGCTTCTCTGGCATAGTTCGTCGCCAGGTTGAAGCTCGCGAAATACCACATGGACAGACCGAGAACCGAAAATCCGACCGCGAGGAGTCGAGCGACTGGAATCCGGTTTACCAGGCGAACCACTAGCGGCGCTAAAATCACAATCACCATCGCGCCCGGTCCCAGCACCAAGCCGGCATCGGTCGCCGTGTATCCATACAAAGACTGCAGCATCTGTGGAATCAACACGGTGGAGCCGAAGAGCACAAAACCAAACAGAAAGTAATAAACGTTGGCAATGGCAAAATTGCGTTCTTTAAGCAGTGCGATTTCGACCACCGGGTCGGGATGGCGAAGCTCCCAAACGATCGCAAGAACCAAGGCTGCGATCGCGATCACAAAGAAGGCGACGATGAAATTGCTTTCAAACCAATCCAATCTTTCGCCACGGTCGAGCACAACCTCCAGACAGGCAAATCCGATCGCAACCAGGAGAATTCCCGCATAATCGATCTTGAGCTTCCCCGCTGCGCGGGCCGCTTCCGCTTCGCGCTTGAATTCTGGCGGGTCGGATACGATGCGGCTGGTGAGCACCAGCGACACGATCCCGATCGGAATATTGATGAAGAAGACCCATCGCCAGGAAAAGCTGTCCGTGATCCAGCCGCCGAGCGGTGGTCCGATGGCGGGGGCAGTTACGATCGCCATGCTGTAGAGGGCAAAGGCTGCCGCCCGCTTTGCCGGAGGGAAAGTATCGACCAGAATCGCCTGTTCCACAGGCGCCAACCCTCCGCCACCGACGCCCTGGAGGACGCGGAAAAAGATCAGCATGCCCAGGCTGGGTGCGAGACCGCACATCAGCGAACTCACGCTGAACAGCGCAACACACGTCATGTAGTAGTTCTTGCGGCCAAAGACCCGGCTCAGCCAGGCGCTAAGCGGTAGCACCACTGCGTTTGCGACCAGATAACTGGTGAGCACCCAAGTGCTCTCGTCGTAACTGGTGGCAAGTCCGCCTGCGATGTGGGGAAGGGACACGTTCGCGATGGCGGTGTCGAGCAGCTCCATGAACGTCGCGAGCGTCACCGTGATGGCAATGAGCCAGGGGTTGAAGTCGTTTTTCCGGGCGATACCCGTCGTCAGCTGTGAGGTCCCAAGCGCCATGTTCCCCTCTTGCAGTAATCAGATGGCGTAAGAGACCAATCGGTCTCGTAATTAATAACAGCGTCAGGCATCCCAGCCGACTGACGCTATCGCGGCGAAGAGCGTTGGAGGGGAGTTCCACAAGTGCCTTAACCGCAGGCAGGTCATCTTGGTTCTCAGCAAGCAGCCGACGAGGCGGTTACGGCCCCGTCCTTGCCGCCGAATTCTGCTAGTTGTCCTCTTGCTATTTTTCGATACGGGGCTGCCGGATCACCGTGACTCCGTCATCGTTGGGAAGGAAAAGCGTGCCTGTCTACGGATTCGAGAGGCGCTGCTTTACTCCAGGAATCGTGGCAAGCAATCGGGGACCAGAAGCACCTGCAGTATCCAGTAACTGATAGCTTTGTGGATCGCTTACCGGATCATGGGCAACGTTGGTGGCGGTCAACAACAGACCTGACGGTCCGACCGTTTCCAACACTTCTGAACTTCCAACCGCCGATGCATCAACCGGCTGTTTGTAATGTTTAAGCTGAGCACTGCGAGAGCGATTTTTCCTTCAAGCTTCCCATCTGGCTCTCCTTTAGGCTGCCACTCGCACAATGGCCTTGTCATGATTATGGCCATCCCGAGACCAGCTGTTTATTTGCCGAATCGGTTCGATGAGCGATGAAACCGGTCCCGCACCCGTTATGCGGTGGAATGCTGAACGCTCACCATCGAAACAATCAGCGCAATGTGCGCCAACCATCCGAGACCGAAGTATCCGGCATCAATTGGCGGCGGTCAGAATCTGGAAACCAAAAACAGTCCCATTCCGATTGCGATCAGATCTTCAGGGATTGCGATTGCCAAATCGGGAGCCTGTAGGGTCCGAACCAGTCCGACGCGAACCCGATAGCCGCCGAACGCTCCGGCGATTGCGCCGAACGCTCCGGCCAGGGCCCCGAACCAAAGCGACGCCCCTCCAGCCATACCCAGGCAGGCACCCGTAAGCAGGCCCATAACAATTCGGGCAGCGAGCGGGACGGCAGTCGTGCGGGCGGGAGTGGTGGGGAGTTGATCCGCAATGAATTCGGCCAACGCTCCAAGAGTGAAGATGCCGACTGCCCAAGTTGAGCCCATGAAAGCCAGGTGAGAGCCCGAAAGATTGATCCACCCCAGGTGCGCCGCCCAGGCTACGATCGCAGGCGCCGACATCGATCGCAACCCTGCTACTACGCCAATGCCGAAAGCCAGTAACAACGCGAGCCCGAAATTCATGAAGCCCCCTCAGCAGTTGTTTGTGTGCCTAAAAGGTTCGATTCCATATGAGACCGTTCGGTCGCATAGCTTCTGATCAGCCCCGCACCGGTTTGCAGAAGGCATAAACCATCGGTGAGGTCCAAACGGGCGTCCTCCTTGGAGAATCCCCAGTCGGGACCGTAATCATGATGCGACATATATTTTCCCTGCGTCTCCGGCAATTCTCCGAGAATTATCGCGTGACTGCGCCCATCGTGCCAGGAGGCCTGGATTATTTTCGACGTCGATGTTTCTATGGGCGTCCCATGATATGCAAATGCGCGTAGGGCGATCCGGCCCACATGATGTAGGCTCCGGTTGGCTTGTGCGTGGTCGAGAGTCCGGTAGTTTTCGGATCGAAGGGCCACATAATCATCCAGTGGGGGCCTATCTCGATGGGCATGCTCGTGGTGTCATGGGGGTCGGAATCGCTTCGCTGAGTGGCGCCGGCCAGCATGTAAGTGATGCCCGGGACCGTGTTCGTCGGTTCCGGTTTGTGAGCTTTGGCGTCATCGTACCACTGCATTGCGGCCGCATCGACACACATGGGCGGTTCGCCTACAACTTCAAGATTCCCCGGCATGCAGGTAAAACCGTTGTTCCCCTCGCGGAGCACGACCGTCTTGCCTTGCGCGTCGGTGTAGACGATCCTGGCGGCCTTGGCAACCTCTGTTGGCCCGGCAGACATCGCGCGGGCAATTTTGACCAGCGTCGAATCGTCGCTGCTGGTCGAGGAACTTTGATCCGACGGCATCGTCTGAGTCGTGCCGCGAAGAAGCATTCCAGCGAGGAGTGGTATCGCGGCGGTGAATGTCAAAAAGGTGGGATTTAGCTTCGTCAACTTCATTTGTGCTCCAGTGTGCTGAACATCTTTGTGAACGTACCGCGTCGTACTGTGAGATTAATCCAAGGCATTTGCTTTCCGTCCCTCATGACACATTAGCTCGCAAATCTGGCTAGACCTTGCATGCGTTTTCTGTCTTTCCGACGATCACTTCATTTGACCGGCGCACTCTGAGCCCCGGCGTTTTTTGTGACCAACACCATGCGGAAGCGCGCCTTGCCTTCCATCATGCGGGTGTAAGCATCGGCAGCCTGTTCCAGAGCAACCGTCTCGATCATCGGGCGGATGTTCTCCAGGACGCTAAAGGCAAGAGTGTCCTCCCCGTCGATCGGCGTGCCGGTCAGGCTCCCGTGGATCGAGCGCCCTCCAAAGACGAGCGGGAAGGCATTCAGTTGGATCGGGTCCTGCGGTACGCCGACCACGATGAGCTTGCCGTTGGTTGCAAGCCCGGGCACAAGTGACCCCATAGCATTGCCACTGGTTCCGGTTGCAAGAATCGCTCTCGCCCCGCCCATGCGCTGCAGGACCGCAGTGGCATCCTCGGCGGCAGCATCGATGTAGACATGGGCACCCAAGGCCATCGCCAGTTTTTCCTTGTCGCGTCCACGCCCGATTGCGACCGTACGAAATCCCATGTGTCGAGCAAACTGAACACCAAGATGCCCCAGTCCTCCGATGCCTTGCACGGCGACCAGATCTCCGCCGCGCAAGCCGGCATTGCGAAGAGCGTTGTAGGTCGTAATCCCAGCGCAGAGCAGGGGAGCGGCCTCTGCGGACGTGAGCTCATCCGGAACAGAACTGATGCCGCGCGCTTCGGCGATCATCACTTCCGCATATCCTCCATCCACCGTTACTCCTGGTGTCACCGGGTTCTGACAATTGACAATGTCTCCGCGGCGGCACGGTTCGCACACACCGTCTTCTCCGGCGATGAGGCCGACACCAACCCGTTGGCCGATTTTCCATCTCGACACTCCGCTGCCTAGGGCTTCAATGCGGCCAACCACTTCATGTCCAGGAACACGTGGCAGAGTCAGACCGGGGTAAATACCCGTCACCGTTGCCGCATCGGTGTGACAGATTCCACAGGCTTCCACCCGAATCCGAACCTGGCCCGGACCGGGTTCAGGAATTGTTCGTTCGACAACGCGAAGGTTGCCCGGCGCCGAGACTTCAACCGCTTTATATGTCTTTGCCATTTGGATCCCCCTTCACTTTCCGCATCTCGACCGATGCGTCATCTTTCTTTGTAGTGAAATCACGTTTCGAGTTCAGAAGAGAAACTCCCTGCCGTAAGGGTGCGCTCCAACGTCCATGCCAAAGCGCGGTTGAAATTCTCTCGCGCACACGCATGCGCAGATGAAATTCGCAACCAGCCTCGTGACGGGTCGTTCGCGACAAACCTCGCATACCATCGCAATAGAAGCTGTACCGCCCCCCGCGATTTGTCCCGGGTCAGAGCCATTTGCCATCCTCTTCGCTCTGAACCTCCCATTTAGCTTCATCAGATGAGACAAGAGACCGATCGGTCGCAATGAGCGCCAAAATAAGTTTTGAGGTCCGGAGCAAATAGAGTGGATCGGGGACGTCGTCAGGGCGATTCTCTAAATGAGATGTGGAAAATGGACGATTAGCCCTGAGAATCAAGAGTGGGAGGGGTAGCGCATCGATTAGCTAAGAAAACTGGCAGCGCAAAGTCCTGTCGTTAGGCGCTTGAATGTTCATGGCGGCCTTTCATCCGAGGCGGACTGCACCTGCACTATGTATATCGTGCCTAGCCGAAGTGAGGAGTGCAATGGAGGTTGGAGAGCATGGTTTGCGAAGTAAGCGAATACGGTGCCGACGTTCTTGAGCCAATGATTGGGCTCGCAGTCGAAATTGGCCATGAACGTCGAGGAGGAAGACACGTCGGTACGCGATTCGCACTCGAGCGCGCCAACACGCAAGCCATGGATCGCTGCGCTCGATATAATCGAAACGCTCAAACCCTGCGCGGTGATGGCAGGGCGTAGAAAGCTGAGAAGGATGACAGCCCCAAAATCTTCGAAGGGACCCGCCAGGAATGGCTCACAGCAGTTGAGATCTTCCGCGAAAAAAGGCAATACATAAGGAGTCTTAAATGCCCACCTACGTTTGCTCGGTTCCTGCAGGCTCACTGAATGCGACGCAGAAAATTCTAATCGCGCAAGCAATCACTCGCGTTCACAGTGAGAGTACCGGCGCACCCCAGTTCTTTGTTCAGGTCATTATCGACGAAAATAAGTCTGTCGATCGTTTCCTGGGTGGGCATCTTTCCGCAAACCACGTCTGGATTCGCGGCGATATCCGAGCTGGCAGAACTGAAGACCAGAGGAAAACTTTAATGGTCCAGATCGTGAAAGAGGTGAGCCAAATCGCCGGTATCAGCGAAGAGTCAATCTGGGTATATCTGTGCAACCTCGAACCGACTGACATGATTGAATACGGCCATGTTCTTCCTGCTCCCGGGAACGAAAAGGCTTGGTTCGAACGACTGCCACAGTCCCTGCAAGATTACCTTGCAGGTCTTGGCACGACTAAGAACAACTTCGGACTGTGATCCTCAAAGACGACTCGGTCCCAGCCGCCCTACGGCCAACGAAGTCCCGAAGAGCGAAAGGGTTCTAAGGCGCCGGCCGCGCGTCTTGGGCTCCCGCTTCCTCAAAAGCGATCCCCAGTGTTCAGTGCGGGCAGTTCTCATATTCCGGGGATTGGCGGCGTTTACCGTCCTGCGGCCTTCTGGCCGCGAAGCGCCATGCACGTGGAAGCTGCCTTCGCGACCAATCGGTTCTCCTCGTCGGTGATGGTGCACTCCACGTAGCCGATCGTGTGGCCCCGCCGCACGACAGTTCCTTCCGCCTTGAGTTGTGCCTGCCAGACTGGGCGAAAGAAATTGATTTTCAGTTCCACGGTAGTAAAGGATTCATCTGGGGCGAGAGTAGTTGCAAACGCTATGCCCATCGCGGCATCCGCTATGTCGCAAAGAACACCGCCGTGCAGCGTTCCCATGGGATTTGCATGCTGCGGTCCGACGGCCAAGACGACCGTCGCTCGTCCATCAGCAATGTCCGTTGCCTCAAATCCAATCAGACGCGCAATTGGGACCTGGTTCGTCTTTGCGCGTTCCCTGAAGTCCGCTCGCGAGGGAATTTCTTGAGCACTCATGACTTGTGGACCCCAGCCTTCGCCTTCTGCGCACGAACTTTGGTTTCGAGGTATTCCTCCAGATGATGGACGGCAAGGTCACGAGGCTCTTCCTTCTTCTGCAGACGGCTCATCATATGGCCGCCTTCGAGAGTGCCGGCAATCAACGTAGCCAAGTTCCTGGAATCGACATCGGAGCGGACCTCGCCTCGTCGCTTCCCCTCCTCGGCGATAGACTGCATACGACCAAGCCAAGAACTGAGAGCCTGGCGAGCTTTCGCTCGCAACTGTGGATTGCCGTCGTCACAATCGATGGCCGTGTTCAACAGCGGGCAGCCTCCCGGCACCAGTCCGGTGCGCCGGTCCCGGAAGTTCCGCACAATTTGTTTGAGGCGGTCAACGGTATTCGGAATCTCCTCTGTTCCCTGGAAGCGAGTATCCATCGCGATTTTCCACGCATGGTCGAAGGCATCTGCGGCAAGCTCTTCTTTGCTCTCAAAGTGCCTGTAAATCCCGCCTTTTTCGAGCCCAGTTGCTCGCATGAGATCGGATAGCGCAGCACCGTCATATCCTTTTTGATTGAAGATCGGCGCTGCCTTACGAATGATTAGTTGTCGCGTTTTCTCGCCTTTACGCACGTCCTGCTCCTTAGCAGTACCAATTCAGCAATCATATGGTTGCTGACCGCAGGGTACAAGTGCTTCGATGAGACCGACCGGTCCCAGGTCGCATTGGATATGCGGCCCTTGAGGAACTACCGGCTTTGTTACCCCCGGTACGTTTGAACTAAGCCGCTGGCGCGGTACGGGCGGATGCCAGCTCCCGTTCACCTCATGCGCCGAAACTTTGCATCAGGAAGAAACCTGTACTAGGCTGTTGACCGGCAGCGCTGCCATAGTCTTTTCGAGCAGAACGAGAGGATACGCATAAATGTAGGCTCCTTCTGCTATCGTCTTGACTTCACTCGGGCTTGGACTCTGCGCGTTGGCCATAGAAACCGCAACGAGCGTAAACGCAACGGTGCATGGACGCAACACAAAATCTTCTTATCATCTGACCTCCTCGTCCTCGGCTACTGGTATGTGGCTCAAAATCCAACCCTTGCACCACCCGTCGGCCTAAGAGCGCTTCGATTTCTTGAGCAATCGCGGCCTGGAAGTCCGCTTGGATCGCCCTTTCTTGGCCGCCTCTGGCGAGGCAGCCGCGGAATCCTCCAGTTGGCGATCGGCCCATTGCTCGCAGGCCTCCCAGTAGTCGTCGACGTGGTTGCGGAACTTGCGGCCGGCTTCGATCTGTTCCTCGACTACCTCGGCCTGGGGCGGGCTGAGAAAGCGGGAATGAGTCCTACCCGAGACGGCTCGGGTCAGGCTGTAGTAAGGACCGTGCCGTGCCTTGGGGTCCCGCCCGCAGGGACAGCCTGGCTTACTGCACTTGACCTTACGTTCGGAAAGCGAACCCCGCCGCATGGGTTTGGGTTGGGAAAGACCGGTGGCGAGTTCGCGCACGCGAGATGGAACATCCGCAGGAGTGGTCATGCTGTCATCTTACTGCCATATATGCCGTAAGGAAAGCCTGAGAAACTGGCCCGTAGCGGGCCAATCCCCCACCGAGGCGTGCACCCCTTCTCCAGAGCGGTCATGACGAACTGCGCGGGTGCAATAATATTACTTGCACCCACTGCATTAATCTTTGGCTCATGAGGTCGCACGTTGCAGGAGTAGAGCGAAAGTCATGCTGCTAGTGATGTCAAATCAAAACCCCGGACCCCGGTCTGGCATAAATCGACGGAGGTTGTTGTTTTCTACCATCCGATGACTTTGACTTTTGTTGCAGGAATAATTCCCACACGCCGGGAAAGCCGATTACCAGACCGACAGCCTAGAAAAACATGAGCCAGCCATATTCACGCCGCGAGTTCCTCAAGCAAAGCTTTTGCTTCTCAGCACTGGGGCTGGGCCGCGGGCTGGACAGCCTCTTTGCAGCTGGGGCAGGGACCGGGATAGAGTTTGCGACCGACGCGCATCATCTTTTCGCGTTTGGTGATTGGGGTCAGGAGACCCATCAAAGCCAGCAGCGGGCGGTAGCGCGCGCCATGGGGGAATACGCTACGAAACACGGCATCCGCGTCGAAGCCCTCCTGCTACTGGGAGACAACTGGTATGGCTCGTTGTCCGGAGGGGTCGATTCTAGCCGCTGGAAAGATCAGTTTGAAGATGTCTATCCTGCAGACGTCTTTCCCGGAAAGTGTTATGCCGTGCTGGGAAACCACGATTATGAAAACCGTCCCGACAGCAAGGCAGACGCGGAACTCAAATATGCGATTAATGGAAGCTCGCGCTGGACGATGCCCGCGAAGTGGTACCGTTTCTCGTTTCCTGAACGGGATCCGATGATTCGGTGGATTGCGCTGGATAGTAACCATCCCCATGGACATCTTTTCTTTGATACACCAACCCTGACCCATCAGGAGATGGACGCGGAGACCTTATGGTTTCGAAATGAACTTGCCCAATCGTCTTCGGCGCTCTACACGGCCGTCCTCGCACACCATCCGATATTCTCCAACGGGGATCATGGCGATACCCCAACTTTGATCCAAGACTGGGAACCGCTCCTGCGCGAGCAAAAGGTTCACCTGTATTTGAGCGGTCACGACCATGACCTGCAACACATCGAGTTCGAGGGTATTCCCACCTCCTACGTGATCTCGGGAGGTGGAGGCGCCGGCTTGCGCAATCTGAAGCGGAGCCCCTCGGCGCGCGGTCCCTATGGGCTGAAGGTTGCCGGATTCACGCACATAGAAGTGAACCGGGAACGGATGGTCGTTCGTCACGTGGATAGCCAGGGTGACGTGCTTCATGGCTTCCGCAAAACTCCCGCCGGCGAAGTCGTCCTAGGGTAAACTCGGCGGACTGGTCTTGCGATCGATGCCCACGAGCCGCCATGTTCCATGCTCTTCATGGAAATAGGCCGTGGTTGAGAGATCCCCATGTTCGTCGCTCGCGATTGTGCATCCGAAATAGTCTCCCTTTGCGCCGTTTATCAGCTCTGGAGGAACCATTGTCGAAGAGGAACCTGGCACCACCTTTTTCCCACCTGACTGATTATCAAAGTGAAACCACTCGTAACGATAGGACGGAGCTTTGGTGAAACCATATCGAACCGCCAAGTTCTCGAAGTGCAATTCGGCATTCTCAATGCGCAGTTCTTCAAGCGGTACTGCGCGTTGGAACCAGGCGCGGCCGACCGCGTCTCGGCGCGCGATGAGAGTCTTGGTGATGGAATCGACGCTTTCTGGATTAGTGAACTGTCCTTGCTCGACGATGGCGCGGATGTCATCGTCGGTAAATGCCATTATTTTTTTCGCAGCCCAATAGGCATCGGCCGGAAGCATGGCCCGAAATGCAGGGTTAGGATAGTTCTCCTTCCACTTTATTGGATCAAAAGCTTCGGCAGTAAAATTTCCGACCGCCTTAAGATCGCCGGGATAATGAACCGTCTCCCAGTCCGGAAAGTCCAAACCAAAGGTTGAGACCTGTTTCAGTTGCGCGCGACTGGTTGGGAAGGTGAACTCGCGGCCATGACGCGGATCCTTGGCGATTGTGCTGTCGCTGCCGAAAAGTGCTCCGAAGTCGAGAAGATAATGGACCATACGGGCCTCGGAGCCGGAGCCTTCCAGTGCATCCATCGAATTCGAGGATTTGGCATCGGTGTGGTTGAGCCATGCGGCGAATACCGCGAGACCGCGCAGATCACGGCGCTGCTGGTGCGGAATGAGATCATTGGGATCGTCGGAGCGGACTCCCTGATAAACATGCGGCCCCATTAGTTTGCCATTGATGGCCAGGCTCGTCATCACGCGTATCCGTCCATCCGGCATTCGCGGAATCAGGTTCAGTACTCTCCGCCAGTCCTTCTCGTGCATGGGCTGTTTCTTGCCGGAGGGTTCGGTGATGCTGGCCTTGGGGGAGAGTTGAAATTGTTCCGGGCTCGCCACCAGGACATAGTTTTCAGGCGTGTTGTATCCGAGTGCATAGAAAAAAAGCGCACCCACTACATCAGACGCCGTCGCCATCTCCGGATTCGAGGGCGGATCAGCCTTTACAAAGAACACCCGGCCACGACCGTCATTCATACGAAATCCGGGAGACACGCCTTCGGTCTTCGCAGCCACCACCGTAAATGGCGGTACAGGTCCACCGCTGACGCGCGAACCGCGCTGCAACTCTGCGCGAGTCATGCGAGGGAGATCGCGATTGGTGTACCAACTCGAATCCGGAACCTCTCCCAGAGTATTAATCCCCAGCGATGGAGTCGGAGCTGGCACCTTATAGTGCAACGAGTTGACTCCAAAGTCATAAAGTTCATCGACCTCCTGCGGTTTCGTTTGAAATAGAAGTGGAACCTCAGGAACGCGGGCGATGGGGTCATCCGGCAGAAAGCGCGGCCTTTGCGCTGCCACGCATTCGACGAGTGCCAGGCTCGCTAGAAGGATTGATGCAGCAGTCCGAAAACGGGGTTGAAGACGAACCATACGTGAACTCCTTCCGGCGAAACACCGAGATCGAATCTCATGAATGTTGCGTCCTTATTTTTGATGCGGAAACCAATGCCACCATCGCCGCGCGCGTCGCGAACTCCGATCAGGCCGGGCCTCTGGTAGACATTTCCTCCATCGGCAAAGATCGCCATCTCGACCGTCTCGGCCACAGACCAGCGATATTCGGCAGTCAGCACGGAGGAGCCGTTTCCATAGAATCGGTAGCGGTCATAGCCGCGCAGATCGTTGGGACCGCCCAGCGTAGGTTGCAGATAAAAGGGGACCTGATTGTTGCCCTGGACAAAAGCCGTTTCGTTGCCGGCGCGCAAGGCAAGCGTACGCATGCCGTTGGCGAAGGTAAAATAGTATTCCGCTTGGGTGTTAAGCAGATCGAGGGAATACGCGTGGTAAGTCTTGTCCCAGAATTGCGTGTTCTCCGCTTGCAGCCTAAAGCCGGAGGGATTGCTGAACCCCGGTTTGGTGAAGTCCAGACGAACGAATCCGGTCCCGGTAATGAATTCCGGCTGCTGAGCGAGACCGGGAACTTCGGTCGCTGAGTAAAGGGTCGTGGTCGGATCGGGATCGGATAAACGACCCGGACCGATGTGTACCAAGAGTCCTCCGGGACGATAACCAAACACCAGCCGATTGCCGCTTAGATGGACAGCGCCTTCAAAGTGCGCCGTAGTGAATTCTCGGCGAAAGTTGCTCTTGCCACTCTCGGAACTCTCAGGTCCTTCTCCATAGAAAAACACCGAAGCCGCATCCTCATAGGCGGCGTCACCCCTGAGGCTGAGGTGACCATCCAATAGCGACGGAGCTTCGAGCGAGGTCTGTCCTCGCCACCAGAGCTTGGTCGACCCTACCACGTAGGTATCGCTCACCAGGTTGTCGCGGAACAGGTCGCGGCGCACATACTGCGGGCCGAGCGAAAAGCCGCCTCCAGTGGGCAAGCCGCCCAGCGCCGCGCCCAGGCCGTTAGGGGGCATGAACAACGGGTTGATCACCTTGTTCTCGATCTCGACAAAGTCTTTTTCGCCGCGCGGCATTTGCAGTGCTTGAAGGTGCTGCGCTTTCGCGGTTTCGGCCGATGTGATCTCTTCGGTGCGCGACATCGGAGGATCCGGCGATTCCGAAGTCTGCTGCGCCGCAGCGCCCATGACGCAGGTCAAAGGGAGAATGAACAACAAGAAACAAAGCGGCCCTCGAGCTAGAAGGCCCATTGACGGGTGAGACTTAGGTCTAACTACCGGCCCCTCGCCCGTAGAGGCATTGAGCAACATGCTAGTCCTTTCTTGCGGCAACGATTGACCCACTGCTTGGTTTAGTTCGCGGCCTGTGATCGTAGCGAGGCGATCACAGACCTTCCATAGTGTCCTGGCAAAGTACCGATGGGGAGACCGTTGCCCAGCAGCGAGTCGCGAAACGCACGACTGAAAACAAAATCGATCATCACCGCGATGCAGCTCAGAGAGAAGATCGTTCTATTTGTCATGAAGCTGCGCAACCTGAGATGGATTCTTGCCATTGTCTTACCAGTATCGCGCTAACAATTGATGACGCGGCAGCCCCGCCGCCAGATGCGGCAGCAATACTTAGGCCAAACCCTTGAACGACCTAAGGGATCAGCTTTAGATGCTTTGACACGAACCTAAGGGTTCACGGTAAACTGTGGAAAAGGTTTAGCGAAATTGTTCCCACTTGTCAACCGGGGTGAACAAATTGCCATTCCATCTTCTTTATCAGCAATTTACGCTTCCGAAGTTCATCACTTGGGTCAATCGGTTGGTTGGATAGCGCAGAATGGCATTTCGACGAATGGTCGTGGTCGCGGGTCCGGGAGCCAGGTCAGGGGAAGCGGCATGAATCCAGATGGACCTGACGTATTCACAAGACCCACTGCTGTCAATCGATGACATGTGTCAAAATCGCTGTCAAAGCACTGACAAAACCGGCGGTCGAATTTGCTTTCAGTTCGCCAAAAAGCTGCATTAAACTCAAGCACTTCGAGCGCGCGGCTGGGGACTATGACTTTGGCAATACCCATGCGTCCAGCTTGTAGCCGGGTGCTCTGAAAGCAATGCTCGAACAAATCGAAACGATTGCTGCGGACCCGGAATCAAAAGACGACCAGAACACGCCATGATGATCGCGGGGTCGGAAAAAGGTCGATTGGAGAGGCTACTCTCCGTCATAAGCGATGTGCGCCCGGGTGAGAGCCTGGGGGCATTGCTTCTGACACTCGACCTCGCTCTTCTTCTGGGTGCCTACTACCTGCTTAAGACGGTGCGAGAATCTTTGATTCTGGCGGAAAGTGGCGCGGAGGTGAAAGCCTACTCCTCCGCGGCTCAAGCGATTATCTTGCTTGGCGTTGTGCCGCTGTATGGGTGGATCGCCACTCACCTGAACCGAAACCGGCTAATCCGTTGGACCACTTTGTTTTTTGCCTCAAACCTTATTGTTTTCTACTTCTTTGGGCGCGTCGGGATTCGGGAAGGGGTCGTCTATTACATCTGGGTGGGTATCTTTAATGTCTTCATCGTAGCGCAGTTGTGGGCCTTTGCTGCCGACTTGTTTACAGAGGATCAGGGGAAAAGGTTGTTTCCACTGCTGGGAATTGGTGCGTCCGTCGGTGCGGTGGGTGGTGCATGGGCCGCCGGCAAGCTGATTGGGCCGTTTGGTCCCTACAACCTCATGCTCATCTCAGCATTTGCTCTGTGTATTTGTGCTCTAGCGTCGCGTCTTGCGGCCTACGTGATTACCAAGAGACAAGGAGAATCGGAAAAGCAAAAGAACACCGAGCCACTTGGCAAGGAAGGAGGATTCCAATTGATCCTTTCCGATCCCTACCTGCGTTTGATCGCCATTCTCACAATCCTGCTTAACGTCGTGATTGGCGCGGGCGACTTTATTTTTGGCAAGCTGCTGGTGGCTCACGCGAATGAGGTAGTCGGTACCGCCGCCAATGTCCTGCAGGCTAGAAAGGCCTACATTGGCGCATTCTATGCAAATTACTATGGGTGGATAAACCTCTTCAGTTTTCTTATTCAGGCTTTCCTGGTCTCGCGTATCTTTAAACGCATCGGAATACGCGCCTCTCTTTTTGTGCTCCCGGCGCTCTCGCTTGCGACCTTTCTATCGATTCTTGCCTATCCCGTGCTTGGCGTTGTGCGAGTGTTAAAGATTGGCGAGAACTCCGCGAACTACTCTTTGCAAAACACCGTAAGGCAAGCGCTCCTGTTGCCAACTTCACGAGAAGCGAAGTATAAAGCGAACGCGGCCATCGATACCTTCTGCGTTCGATTGGGGGATGTCCTGCAGGCCGCCGTTATCTTTGTAGGATCCACATTACATTTTGATGTTCGATCTTTTGCCGCGGTGAGTCTGGTGATGACGATCGTATGGATCTTCGTCGCTGTTCGACTTTATCAACAACCCGAACATTCGAATCGTGGTCCAGAATTTCGGGGCTCGTTGGGACATCCGGCCGTACTTCAGGGACCAGCGTCGTCAGTGTCGGAAGGTCCAGTTCAATGAGTTTGAAATGATTTTGGCGCTCGGTGACCGCTGACGAACGTTCCACGATCCGTGCCGCAAGATCCTTCTTATATCCGTGTCGTTGCTCCCAAACAGCTTCCGTTGACACCGCGTGGTAGCTCTTCCTCCGACGCCGAAGACGATTCATTGACGATCCCCCACGATGCACTACAATGCCTGCGTGTCAGGGCAGGCATACCCCAACAAAGCGTGCTTTTCCGTGGATGTATTTTTATTTGTTGGACACCGGGCTAGTTTCCCGCGATACCGTAGGTGACCCCTTTCCATTTCTTCGGTACGCTGGCTTGCCGTCTCGATTAGTTCCGGGTTGGCCCGCTCCGAATTGCGCACACGCTTACGAACCCTTCAGACCGGCGCCCCAAACCAAGTAGAATCTCCCAAATGGAACTCAAGGTGGTGTTCAGTGAAGATCCTGCGTTCGTTTTGAGCAGGGCTGGGGTTTTCCTTTCCTCGCAGCCGGTTCTCCACAATCTGGTTCTCTCCATCCTGCATGCACGCGTTGCACAAGGCGATCCGGGGCGCTATTGGATTGCAATCCAACGAGAAGACGTGGTTGGTGTTTTGCTGCAGTCGCCCCTGACATTCCCAGCGACGCTGACACCGATGGAACCGCCGGTAGTGACGGCAATGGCCGACGCGATTGCGGATGCGGGCAACCCGCTGCCAGGAGTCAACGGCGAGGCGGCGACTGCGGCGATTTTCTCCGGCCAATGGAGCGAGCGTTCCAACTCGGCAGCCACGCCTTTCCAGGGGAACCGCCTTTATGAACTTCTGGAGATCAGAGAAGTTCCTGATGTCGAAGGCACGTTACGGCAGGCAGGTCCGAAAGATCGCAGCTTGATGATTTTCTGGACCCGTGCTTTCCAGCATGAAACTGGTGAATCTGCCTACGATACTGAACTGCGCGTGGATCGAGAGTTGGCGGCCGGACAACTGTGGTTGTGGGACCGAAACGGAGAGACGGTCTCTATGGCTCTTGCTCGCGAGCCAGTAGATGGAGTAGTCCGCCTGTCAGGCGTCTACACGCCCCCTGAAAGACGGAAACATGGTTACGCGGCGGCCTGCGTTCACGCTCTTTCGAGACGGATCCGCGACGCTGGATATCGCTGCATCCTCTACACCGACTTGGCGAATCCCACATCCAATTCCATCTACCGGCGAATTGGATATCGAGCTGTCGCAGAAGCTCTCCGCTATCGCTTTGAGTGATTACACGATTGGGGAACGGTTGCTTCCGCCAATCTCGTCCAAATACTTTGGGACGTCCTGCGCAGGGGGCCTTGACGACCGTCACCAGCGGCGCGGGCATGGCGGGCGCCGCCGCTCGCACATTACTTCGGCTGCAACCTCTCCGCCAACAGCAGACCCCCGCGCGTCCAAGCCGTCCGTATCAAAGATTTGAAGAAGTCCTCACCTTCATGTACATGGCCATAGAGGGTTCTTGGTTTACGCCAAAGTCGCTAAACATTGACCAACTAGCAGCTCAAGCAGGGAACTGCGGCGGTCGTCCGAAACCGGTTTTTCCGAACTGGCAGGCGGCAGCTGCCTGGAGTGCAACGCCATCGCACTTCCAATTTGCTCGAAAGCCCGAGTGCGCGCGGCGACGACGTCCCGCCGTGCGCAGCCCAGTAGAACAGAACAATCTTGCTCGGAGTAGCGTTCAAGAACCGTCATTACGTAGACAAAGCGCTCAAACGGCTCGAGTGCAAGAACTGCGGCAATCTCGACCTGCCCCACCGACGGGGCTTTGCCATGGCTGCTGATCGAGGCAGAGCTCGAACGGCCATTCTCTTCCATAGGCCGCGGCTTGATTGCCCTCACGGCGTTTACGATGATCACCCGCCGAGCCCAGGAACGCGCCCACTCCCTGAAAACCGGGTTGCCCTCTACCGCGTCCTCCAGACCGGAGACAAAACACTGCTCAGTCTTCTCACGATCCGCAGTTAGCAGGAACGACAGCAGGTAGAGGCTGTTCATGTCCTGGTCAAAGACCCGGTGGAAATCGTCCATGCTTGCGTACGGCGTGGGTCTCGTAATTTGCTTTGCCTCCGACATGTTCACCTCCGTCTTTCCTGTATTAGTCGTTTGAGGTTGGTGAAAATCGACAACGAAAACTGTTTTTCTGACGTTTTCTACGTCTCACTCTTTCCTTTCCAGTACCTGCGACGGTGTGCATTGACATCTTCGAGCCAGTTCCTTCAGCACGTGTCGAGTGAGAATGCCAGCGCAGGAAAACTTTGCGCCTTGCTTCATCAGATCGAAAATGGCCTCTTCCCCCTCGCGGCTGATGACGGTCAGGCTGCTTAAATCTATAACCACTTTGCGGCTGTCTGAGTCACGGCTCGCATTTCTCCAGCTGGTGCGAAGCTCATCGACCCACGGTTCGCTCAGCTTTCCTTCCACCACCAGCTTGCGTTGAGTTCGGGTATCGACGATGGAGATCTTGAACATATTGGATCGCAGGACGAACCAGGTAAGCGCAACGCGCATGCCAAAGGCGCACGCCTGCAAGATGTTGAAACTATTGGCGGAAGCAAAAACGCCGAGCGTTGTGTCAAGGAATGTCAAATCAGAATTGACACTTTTCAAGACGCGAGACAAAACAACGTAGAGTTGTGACAACGGCAGCAACCGTGTGAGTCAACTCAGAGAATCCGAAGAAACGCCAGGGTGGGGCCTGTGCGAGGTCATGGCTGGGGCGGAAACCTGCTTTCCAGACTTTCGTCGCCCACCGTCGAAACCTTACGACACTCTTCGCGGGTCGACACCAAGCTTCTTCATGCGAGCGATGAGGGTCGTACGCTTGAGGCCCATACGGGCCGCAGCGCCGTCGGTGCCTGCTACTCGTCCTTTAGTGGTTTTCAAAATGCGGACTATTTCATCCCGTTCAGTCGCTTCGCGAGTCCCGGCCAATGGGGTTGTCCTGCCGTTGGTCAGTTCCGCGATCGGCGCTTGCAACGCCGCGCTATGGGTAAGGATCACAGAACGCTCGATGAAGTTCTCCAGCTCGCGAATATTCCCCGGCCAATGCCAACTCGAGAGCTTCCTCAGGGCTGCGGCGGGAATCGATTCGATCTCCTTGTTCATGAGGCGGCCGTACTTCTGCGTAAAGTAGCGGACCAGCAATGGAATATCCTCCGGGCGCTCGCGCAAAGGTGGGATGCGGATCGGAAAGACATTCAGACGATAATACAAATCGCTGCGGAACTCGCGATTTTCCATCATTTTTTCGAGGTCGCGATTGGTGGCTGCTACCAGTCGAACGTCAACTTTCTTGGTTCGGTTGCTGCCCAGCCTTTCAAACTCACGCTCCTGCAGAGCGCGCAGCAATTTGGGCTGGATCTCGAGAGGAATGTCCCCGACCTCATCGAGGAACAGCGAGCCCTGGTCGGCCAGTTCGAGGCGGCCAACCTTCTGCGCAATCGCGCCAGTG
>Ga0302326_10010170_pt1 | contig 20397 bp, 20 predicted proteins | sample Palsa_T0_3_FD_202264 | JGI IMG/M metagenome (GOLD analysis project Ga0302326, IMG submission 202264) | Peat permafrost microbial communities from Stordalen Mire near Abisko, Sweden - Palsa_T0_3 | ecosystem: Environmental > Terrestrial > Soil > Palsa > Peat permafrost | place: Sweden: Abisko...
TACCCACACAGCGGATCGGTTACATCCAACTATGCGACACCACGCTGCAGCCCAGGATGAAGCACTACGCCGAGGAAGCCATGTACGAGCGGCTGGCGCCGGGCGAGGGGGAGTTGCCGCTGGCCGACATGCTCGCGGCCCTTCCCGGTGATCGCGTCGTCGGATTGGAGGTACCGATGCGTTCCCGCGCCGAGGCGGGCGTCAGCGCCTACGACCGGTTACTGCCGTGCGTCAACAGTGCGCGTGCACTGCTGGCTCATGCTCACCAAACACGTTGAGCCGCCAGCGAACCGGTTAGCCACCGAGACCTTTCTTGATCGCCTCGTCTTGCTTCTGGCCGACATCGGTGACGAAGTCCGTTGGCGCCAAAGCAAAAGAGGGCCCGTCGAATTCCAGGGTGACCAGTGCTTTGCCTTCGGTGAAGAGCAATACCGTCACTCCCTTGGAGCGGTCTGGCGACAGCCCCGAGATTGTCACGCCGCCAACGCCGACCTCGGCGCCCAAGGGCTTCGCGAGCAGAGATTCGTGGTGAATCGACTTCGCCGAATCCAACTGATTGGCGGCAGCTTCGGGGTTGAGCAAGATCTGGATGGTGTCGATGATGACATGGCTCTGATCTTGGTCGGTGAACGTCGTCGTGGCACCGAGTTGGCCATTCGGATCTTTGGTCGTCGGGCCGGCGGTGAAGGTATCAGGGGCCTTGATGTCACTGGCCTTGATCAACAGCTTGGTGTAATCGCTCACCGGAGCGTGCGTCGTGGTGCCAGATCCCGAGCTCGGTGTCGACGAAGTCGAATGGCTGCCACAGCCGACGGCCGTCACTCCGGCCAGCGTTGTCACGACAGCAGCTGCAGCCAATACCGTCAGGGGAATCCTCATCGCGTCGTGCTCCTTTACCTCAGGTAACGGAAACGGTAACCCAGCAGAGGGAAGCGGGGGCCGAGTCCGCTCGCACGGGCGCCGATGCCGCCGAAGACCACCAGAAGCAACACCAGTAGGCGCTTCGTCACGCATTCACGGAATATCCTGCTCAACAGTCACTTCCACCGCGGTATCGCAGCGACCTGCCGGTCAGCTGGCCGCGACTCGCTCCGGTGCGTAGAGCCCGCTTCCGGTGACCAGCGGCAGGTCGATGGTTGTCCTGATACCGGGCGCCGCCGCGACGACCGCCGGAATGGCGTTGACGATTCGGCCAGCTGCACCGGCGATCGCCGCGTGGTTGTGGTCGCCGTTGCGGCTGCTCGGAACGATGTCGACCGCGTAGGAAGGCTCCCCGGTGATCTCGACACGGTACGAGCCGTCGCCCGAAGCGGGCTGCGGCAAGTCCGGTCGCAGATCGGGTCGTAGCCGCGTGATGTGCTCGATGACGATGGCGGGGTGGCCATTGACCAGGCCGCGGATCTCGAACTGCAGGACGGCCAGGGTGCCCTTGGCCACGTGGCCAATCGCGATGTCGAAGTCCTCCGGCGCCGGCTCGCGCTGGTAGGACTCGGTGATCTCGTCGACCTCGATACCCAGGCCCGCCGCGAGCTGTCTGATCGCCGTGCCCCAGGCGATGCTGAGCACACCTGGTTGCAGCAGCATCGGAATCTCGTCCAGGGGCCGGGCGAACCCCATGTAGTGCATGACCTCCGCGCCGTCGTAGCTGGCGTAGTCGTGGATCTCCATGCAGCGCACCTGCTCGATCCGCTGGCAGGTGCTGGCGAGGGCGAATGGGATGAGATCGTTGGCGAATCCGGGGTCGACGCCACTGACGAAGATGCTCGAATTACCTTGCTGAGCGGCACTTTCCACTCGGGCGATGTACTTCTCCGGCATCACGCCCCACGGGTATTGCAGCAGCCCGGGCGACGAGCCGACCACGTTGACGCCGGCCGCCAGGATGTGCATGACATCGGCCATCGCCTCGGGCAGGCGGGTGTCGCCCATCGCGCAGTACACGACGCACTCGGGCCCGGTCGCCAGCAGGGCATCAAGGTCATTGACAGCCGCGATGCCGGTGGACACGTCCACGCCGGCCAGTGCGCCGGCGTCCTTGCCGACCTTCTCCGGCGACGAGACGCACACCCCGGTCAGTTCGAACTGCGGATCGGTGAGCAGCTGCGTCAACGCCAACCGTCCGACGTTTCCAGTGCCGACGTGGGCAACCCGGACCGCCATAGACGTCCTCCGTCCAAGGATGCGAGCGACAGATCGCCCTAGACGCTAGTCCACGACGAATCTCTGCGCGCCGAATCGCTGCACCACCGGGGAGGGACGTGGCCTGACGGTCGGAGATCCCCGGACGGGTCAGTCGCCGAAGCCGTGGTGCGAATTTGCCGCCGAGGGTTGGGTGCCGTTGCCCTGCAGGTGGCTGGCCGCGAAGTCCGCCCCCTGGGCGATCACACTGCCGTCCTCCACGTAGGAATCGTGCGCGGCGAAATTCATCCCGTCCGAGCAGACCGGGTCCTCTACGGCGCAAACCTGAATGGTCTTCGCCTGGTACAGCGGGCCGATGACAAGCTGCGGCTGGCCGAGGAAGTTCATCGCCCGCACGTTGGGCGTTCCGAACAGCACCACCGCGGCGACGTGGTTGGCCAGGTCGGGCGACAGCGGTTTGGGCAGCGTCGCTGGGTCTACGTCAGCCGGTATCGAATCCGGAACGGCGGGAGTGGTGACGAAACCCGCTACCGCTGCACCCTGCGAGTAGCCGCCGAGCACTATTTTGGTGTTCGGGCAGGCCCCGGCCGTGGACAAGACGTGCGAACTCGCGTCTCTAATACCGTCGAGTCCGGTTGACCATTGGTCGCTGGCGGGGTAGTTCACCGGGTAAACGTCCACCGACTTTCCGCCCAAGCGCGAGCGCAGGGCGTCGACGAACGCTTGTCCGGTGGGGCCGACGCCAGGGGGCTCGCCGGTGCCGCGGGCGAACACCACCTGGGTGTCGGCACATGACTGGGCGGATGCCGAGGGAACTCCAGCGGTGCTAAGGGAGGCAGTGATTCCCCATGTCGCGGCTACCGCAGCGCTAACGAATCGAGTGACGTGATGCGGGAACATGCCGTCGAAGATTCCCCGACCGATGCTTTTCCAAACTAAGAATTTCTGGTGCATACGTACAGAATGCCGGATGCGCGGACTGATGGTGGGGCGAACACACCGTCCACCACGTCACTCTGATGTTTTAACGTCGGCCGGCGCGTCCGAAAGCTTCACCAGTCGCACCTGCGGGCGAGCCGGGACTTCGTCGGCGAGGAACCACCGGAAGGCGAGGTTGCCGCGGGGATAGTCCAGCGTCGTCAGGGAATTGGGGTGTGCCGTCATGCCTCGGGAGATGACGATGGTGACTGAGCCGTCGGCATTGAGCACCGCGCTGTGGCCGTTGACCGAGCTGCGCGCATCGGCGACGCCCTGGGTGGCCATGAATTGGTTCCACACCACCAAATTCCAGAACCTGCACCGCGGCGGCCGGTGGGTGATGACCAGTGCCTCGTCCTCGTCGAGCACAAAACTGCCGTAGGAGTAGCAGGCGTCGCGGGCCGACCAGCCGAAGTTGGCGTCCGGTACTTGGTAGGGGTCGGCGAACTGGTTTGCCGCATGTGCGATCTCGTGGCCCAGCGCGTGCGCCTCGTCGGCTCGCGCGCCGACGGCCAGCGGGACGATCGCGAACATCGTGCGCATCCAAGCGGCGCTTGCGCGTAGGCGTGCAGCCGTCTCGTCGTCCCCATGCCGAATCGGTTCGGGCTCATCAAGGGCCTCGATCTGCCAACTGACCGGGCGTCCCGTCAGGGGATCGGCTTGGTAGTCGCGGGTCATCAGCACCGCCGCGTCGGGTGTCGGTCCGAGCTCGAACGAGAAGTCACCGGCGGCATCGATCTCGAGGTCGTCATCGCGCACGATGGCCACGACACGGTCCGACCATGCGCCCGGTGACGGTTCGTTGTAGGCAGTCAGCGAGAAGTAGACGCTGTCGCCGCGGTTGCCGCTGATTCGATAACGGCGCTCGGGATCGACCGGACAGATGCAGTAGTAGGCGTCGGTGTTGTCGCCTCCCCATCGCCGGTCGCGTCGGAAGGGAGTGTTGACTTCCACGAACATGGGCCGGCTTGGCTCGCCGAACAGGTAAGTGTCGAACGCGACGCCCAGCGTAGTCGCGAGCATCCGATAGCCGTCGGCGACGTGGCGGTCGTCGGTGACGGCACGCTCGCCGTCCAGAAAAGAGCGATCCAGCCCACCCAAGGTGTCCAATAACTCGCGCCACGCGGCGGTGGACTCGTGCACCGTCTTAGTCATGAGTGTCGCTCTCCCCCGCAAGCGGGAGGTGCCCCCACCTCATCGCTGCGCTCTGCATCGTCGCCGACACGGTCATACGCCTATTCCTCTCGTGATCAGGGCGGCGGTGCGCTGCACCCAGGAATCGTCAAGCGCATCCGCACGTGTGAGCAGGGCCAGGAAGGTGGTGCCGGCGACGACCTCGACCACCTCGGCGGCGGTGACGTCGGCGCGTACCTCGCCGCGTGCGACGGCGTCAGCAAGGCGGTCGGTCAGTCCGTGCGTGAGGATGTCGCCGAAGCGCTCCAGCAGGGCCGCGTGCAACGTCAGGTCGGCGGCCATCTCACCGACCAGACCGGGCAGCGCTGCGCGCGCAGCCGGGGTGGTCAACACAGCGGCGGTGCGGGCGACCATCTCCCGCACGTCACCGGCCAACGATCCGGTGTCGGGTAGCGCGGTGGCGTCGCTGATCGGAAATACCGCTTCGTGGACGAGGTGCGCTTTGCTGGGCCAGCGTCGGTAGATCGCGGGTTTGCTGGTGCCGGCCCGTCGCGCGATCGTGTCGACCGAAAGGTCGGCGTAGCCGGTCTCGGCGAGCAGTTCGACGGCCGCGCGCAGCACAGCGTTGTCGATGCGCTTATCGCGGGGGCGGCCAAGCTCTGTCGTCATTACGGAACTCAAAGTAACATAAGTCGCCATGACCGACGCCGCTCCCGCATTCGTGCAGCACCTCGACGACTTGGCGGAGCCGCGCTTCAGCCCTCAGATCGACCAGATCCGCGACCTGATGGCGACGATGGCCGCAGACTGCCCGCTGGAGGCCGGGGCACTGCACGCTAAGGCCGCGGCGGAGACCGGGCTGGCCGATTTCGGGCCAGATGACTACCGAGAGCGCCTCGACGTTCTCCTGACCGCGCTGCGCGAGATCGACGGCCTGCACGGTTCCGGGATCGTCAGCTTCCACGCGCAGCTGCTGCAGCTGCTCAAGAATCGGCTACTACTCAACGACCTCTTGGCGCGCCATCCCGAAATCCGCGATATCGAGTTGCTGCCGCCGGTGGTCATCGCAGGCCTGCCGCGCACCGGCACCACGCATTTGCACAACCTGCTGGCGGCTGGCCCGACTTTTCGCACTATTCCGTACTGGGAAAGCGTCGAGCCGTTTCCACTGCCGGCCGAGCGGGGGATCCAGCCCGATCCCCGTACAGCACGCATGGATGCCGCCGTCGAGTTCATGAACGCCGCGATGCCGCACTTTCCACTCATGCACGAGATGACCACCGAGCACGTGCACGAGGAGATCCAGCTGCTGGCCAACGACTTCTCCACAATGCTGTTCGAGACACTCGCGCACGTGCCGCGCTGGCGGGACTACTACCTGTCGCATGACCAGACCCCGTCGTACGAGTACCTGAGATTGCAGTTGAAGGCCTTGCAGTTTCTTCGGGGAGGCCGCCGTTGGCTGCTGAAGTCGCCCCAGCATCTCGAGCAGCTGCCGGTGCTTGACGCCGTCTTCCCCGGCGTTGTCGTCGTGTGCACCCACCGCGACCCGGTGCCGGTCGTGCTGTCGATGCTGGCGATGCTCACCTACACCGCGCGGATGCATCGCTCTCCCGTGCCGGTGCACGAGATTGCGGCATCGTGGGCCGACCGCCTGCAGTGGATGTTGGACGCGCTCGTGCGCGACCGCGACGTCGTCCCGGCCGAACGTTCGATCGACGTCCGCTTCGACGACTTCATGGCCGACGAGTTCGGGGTCGCCGAACGCCTCTACGCGCTCGCCGGCGAGCCGCTGACCCAGGCGGCGCGCGCCGCGATGCAGGACTATCTGCTGCAGCACCAGCGTGGGCGGCTGGGCCGGATCGCGACGTCAGCCGAGATGTTCGGACTCGACGAACACGACCTGCCCGCCCGGTTCGCCCGCTATCGCGAGCGCTTTCTGGCCGGACGGCCGCTCTAGGCCGCTTCCGGCGGCGCGGGCATGTCGTTGTGCCCATCCTCGGCCGGAGCGGCATCTGGGGCCGGTGTCGGGGGCGGCTCAGGCGCAACCGCGTTCACCAGGAACGGCGGCGGCGGTGGGGCATCCTCGGGCGCGTCGGGATCGACCGAGAGGTACATGTGATGGTTGAACTGCGGCTGGTAGGCCCCGCCGCCACCGATTCTCACGCCGCCGCCTTCGCCGCTGGATACCGGAGTGCCGTCGGGCAGCGTGACCGCTGTGTGGCCACCGTTCCAACCGATCACGAGAGCGCCGGGAGCAGTTCCGTACTTGAAGCCACGCGCCAACAACGCCGACTCCTCGTTGCCCGTGTTGAACCTCTCTCCGAAAGCGGGCCTGTCGGTTGCCACGTTCGACACCAAGGATGCCAGACCCGAGCAGTCCACGCCCGCGGGCGAATGTCCACCGGTGACATACGGTGTGCCTGACATCTGCTGAAGCAGAGTCATCAGCGTTGCTAAAACAAACATGCGCCGGGACGCTACTTACAAGATCAATGATCAACCAAAATTTGTGCGCGCCATCACTTTTACGCATGAAACATGATCTGTATTACATATTGCCGCAAAACTCCCTGGTAGACAAGGGTTTCCAGATCATCTATTCAACACGCGTGGAAGAGCCAGCCGTTCTTGGCTTTTCACTGAGTAAGGCCTCAGATGCTGCAACTTTAGGCCAAAAACGGCCGTTAGCAAAGAGTTATTCATCGCCGAGACCAAAATTGTCATGAGACGCCACGATTCTGGACATTTATGCGGGTGGCCGGACGATGCCCTGCGCGTTGATTATTCGGCAGGTGGCAATTGCCGGGGCCCATCAGGCGCACGCAACTCGAACGGCCCGCTGCGCTCGGCCAGCTCGCTTTGCGGTTCACGCCGCCCTGACCCTAACGACGGATGGTCCGCGCGTTGCGTTGACAAGCGTCGTGGCGAAAATGCCTGAGCCTCAGCAGCGCCCGCACGGAAATCGCCGTCGTCATCGTGCGCTGAGTCGACCGCTGCCGGTCTACTGGTGGCCGCCCCGGCACTCTCCTCGTTTTCCACGGTGACTCTGTGAGTTCGCTTGAGCGTGAAGGTGATTTCCTCGACCTCCTCGATCACCTGGCGCGCCGTGCGGAGCGGGTGGGTTGACGTGTCGATCGCGCGCGCGACAAACCCCGGAACCAGCGGGCGGATCCAGCGACCGGCCGCTCTGGTGACATCGGTGATGACCGGAATGACCGGAATCGCAGGGGCGTCGGCAGATTCGATCGCCGCGGGCAGGTTCTCCGGCTCAGCCACAACCGCTTCCACCGCGGTGCCGGGCAACGCTGTCGCTGCCAGACTCGCAGCTTCAGCCTCGGCGGCGATTGGCAGGTAGAGGTCTTCGGCGACCGGCTCGGCGGCATACGGCGCGCCTTCGAGTGCGGCGTTGACGCGCTGGCGAAGCTGCACGCGGTCGATCTCGGTCTGCGCCGCCACCGCCAGCCGAGCCTTGTCGAGTTGCTGTTCAGCCCAGAGGGTTTCAGCGGCCAAACGTACCTCGGCTCGCTTGACGGCGATCGCGGTCTCCGCATCGAGTTCGGCACGCTCGCGTTCGGCGCCGGCCTTCGCGTGGCGATCACCAGTCGTTTCACCGCGCCACAGCCGCAGGATCAGTGGCAGCAGACTCAGCAGTGCGAAGAACGCGATCGCGAGCAACCGCACAAGGAGTGCGCCGGCGCCCGCGAACGTCAGTTCCTGCATTGCAATCCATCGCGCGCCCAAGCCATGGTCGGCGTTCGCGATCGCCATCTGGCGTGCTTGGCGGAGTTCCTGATCGCCAGAACCGATCTGAGTGTCCAGCTCGGGTGCCCGCCGTTCGCGAGTAGTGACGGCTATATCCAATTCCTGCAGGGCATCGGCGAAAAGCTCTTTGGCGGTGCGGGTTTCAGGTCCAGAACCCGGAACGCCGGTGATCCGAGTCTGCGGGCAGGACGGAGTCGGGTGGTATTCGCAGCGTGCCACCACCAGCGCCTCGTCGCGTTGGAGGCGGGCCTCGTCGACGGCCCTATCGAGCGCGACGCGCGCATTGCGACTCTGCGCCAAACTGGTGGATGCCTGCACGACCGCCGGCGCCGAGTCGGCATTGTGGGCAGCCTGTAGCTCGAGGTGCCGGTCAATCGAGCCGGAAAATATTGCGAGAGCAGCGAACTCACCCACGATTACACCTACACCAACGGCCACCACGCTGCGTCCCGCGACGCCGCCCGGCCAGCGCACCGGCCCGCTCGCGATCGCACGGCTGATCGCGGCCACCACCAGGGCAAACACCAACGCGAACGGCGCGATCACCGATATCGGTCGGTGAGCCGCAGCTGCGACGGCCAGCGTCGTCACCAGCCAGGCCAGCACGGCATTCAGGATCACGACCACTCCGCCGATCGCCTGCGCAGACCGCTCATGGCGCTCATCGAGTTCTCGGCTCTCCCCGCCACCCAACCAGGTGAGCGCGGCCGCGGTCCGAGAGCCGCTGGATCGCAGGTCGGCTGCATTTCGGGCGCACATCAGAGTCAAACACCTCCAGGTACTGCCACGTCAGGACAAGGCAGTGAATATCGAATCAATGGCTGGCTGTGTGGGGCGATTTACGCCGCGGCACGGATTGTCCAGCCCAGATCGCGCCGGTGCGACCACGAAATTCTCTCACAATCACAGACCGCAGACCGCCGCGCTTCAACGGTGTCCGCCGCGCAAATCCGACGCGTGATCGATGAAGTACACAAGCGGTTGACTGCCACTCTTGCGACGCCACCCCGGCCGACACGATCGGATTCAGTCACGGTACCGGAACGCGACGTGAGACGGTATCTACTTATGCAGGGCCACCAGTACGTCAGCTACGAGGACTTCGGACGGCGATTCTTCGAAGTAGCCGTGACCGAGGAACGTGTCGGCGCAGCGTTCGCCGCGATCGCCGGCAACGAGTTCGACATGGAGCCGATGGCTCAGGGGCCGGGCAAGATCGCCAAAGTCAGCGCCAGGGTGACGATCAAGCACCCCCAGGTCAGCCGCAACGTCGGCGACACCATCACTTTCGACATCCACATCCCGCTGCTGATCGATCTGCTTGTCGACCTACGCCTGGACAAGCAGCGGTTCACGGTTGACGGCGACATCAAACTGAACGCAACTGCACGCGCCGCCGAACCGCTGCTGCTGATCGTCGACGTGGCCAAGCCGCGTCCGTCGGACATCACCGTTCATGTGTCATCGAAAAGTATCCGCGGCGAGCTACTGCGCATCGTGGCCGGCGTCGATGCGGAGATCCGGCGCTTCATCGCGCAATATGTCACCGAGGAAATCGATGCGCCGCAATCCCAGGCGGCCCAAGTCATCAATGTGGCCGAGCAACTCGATCAGACCTGGACCGGCATCTGATCGCCCGCGACCATACGGTTTTCGCGCAGCCGAACCCGGGTATGTAAACCCGACTCGGTTAGCGCAGTTGGCAACCACGGAAGGTGGTACGACGTGGCACGTATCGATGTCTCGACATCGTCGAACCTTTCCCCGGAATCTGCATGGAAGTTGGCGTCAGACCTGAGTCGATTCGGCGACTGGATGACGATATTCGGTGGGTGGCGTAGTCGGGTTCCCGCAACGATCGAAAAGGGGACCGACATCTCATCGCTCATCAAGGTCAAGGGATTTCGAAACGTCATCAGCTGGACGGTCACCCAGTATGACGAACCGAACGCGATCGAATTAACCGGCCGCGGACGTGGCGGGGTTGGCATCACAGTTGCCATGAGGGTCACCGACGATCATCCCGGGTCGACTTTCAATCTGACCGCCAATCTCAGTGGTGGTCTGCTCAACGGACCGTTGGGACGGCTGGTGGCGCGAATCATCAAGTCCGATGTGCGTAAGTCTGTGCGCAATTTGGCCGCCCTGCAGTGACTCCGCACGGCAGGTGCACCAGTCATTAAGTGGGCGGGTTCATTTCGCGGCGGCTGGGTCGGTGCTGTCTTGGTGAGTACTGTCCCACTCCCGTTGGACGTGGCGGACCCGCCGCGCCTCCATGGTCAACCATGCCAAGGCCGCACCGGCCGTGAGCAACGCGACGATCGCCGCGCTGACTCCGACGTCGACTTGTCTGATCGCAAAGCTGGCCAGGCAGACCACAAAAGCCACCGCGGCCGCCGCAACGAGGACCAGTCCAGGTGTCTTCGCCGTGTTCTTCATCGCTTCACCGGCCACTGGCTGCGTGGTTCGGTGATGGTCGACCGGATCCCTCGCTGTGTCTCCCATGCATTCTCCTTCGGGGCCATTCGCGCCGTAACGCGTGATAGGGCAAGTACCCGAATCGCATGCTGGGGAAACGGCTTCGGAACCAGCTCGAGGCGGGCCGAAATCGCTCAGCAGGGTGCGCCTGACACCAGCCCTTTCCGTCGATGCCCTACAGGTCGAGGGTCAGCTGCTGTCCTTTTGCCGCGCGCGATATGCAGATCAGCATCATTCCCTCCGCCCGTTCGGGGTCGGTGAGCAGCGCGTCGCGGTGGTCGACGCGGCCGTCGAAGACCCGGGTACGGCACGTCCCGCAGAAGCCCTGTCGGCAGGAATAGGGCGGCCAGACATCCGCGCGGTGCAACGCCGACAGCAGCGTCTCCTCGGCGCCGACCTGCACCGTGGCGCCCGTCGAGGCGACGCGGACATCGAACGCTTCGCCATCGATGACGGGAGGAGCGGCGAATCGCTCGAAATGCAGTTCGACGTCGCCACGGTCGGCGAGTTGAGCGCGGATCGCGGTCAGCATCGGCGCGGGTCCACAGGCGTACACCGTCGTGCCGTCGAGGCAGTCGCCCAACAGATCGGCAGCCGTCGGGATGCCGTGGACGTCGTCGGTGAGAATCACTATGCGGTCGCCGAATTCGGCCAATTCGTCGAGGAACGGAAGGCTGTCGCGGCTGCGTCCGGCGTAGACCATCGACCATCGGACGCCGAGACGTTCGACGTGACGCAGCATCGGCAGGATCGGGGTGATGCCGATCCCGGCAGCGACGAATCGCACACGCTGCCTGGGCGATCCGTAACCGGGCACCGTCAGCGGGAACGCGTTGCGCGGCCCGCTCGTCGTCACGGCACTGCCGACGGCCAGGCTGTCGTGTACCTCAGCCGAGCCGCCGCCGCCGTCGGGAATCCGCCGCACCGCGATGCGATAGGTGTCACGGCGGGCGGCATCGCCGCAGAGCGAGTATTGCCTCACCCGGCCGCTGGGCAGGTGGATGTCGAGATGCGCGCCGGGCCGCCAGGGTGGCAGTGGTGCACCGTCGACCTCGGCGAATGTCAGCATGACCACGTCCTGGTCGCGTGCGACCACGCGGCGCTCCACGACCGTCAGCACGATGCTGCTGTCGTGGACCGCCGGCGGGACGACACGCCTGATCGACCCCGACAGTGCCCACAGTCCCGTCACCGCCACATCGGCGACGCCCAGCAGCAGGTCGTGCGACGAGCGACCCGAGACACTGGGTGGCGCCTGGCGAAATCGGTCGAAGACCGCCATCAAAGATGTGCCGCGCGAGCGGCCGGCGAACTCGCCAGATATGCGACAGCTTGCGCCGTCGAACCCATCTCCTCCGGAGAGAAGCCGGGCCGGAAGTACATCAAGGTATTGGAGCCGAACAGCTTTCGGAACGTCGGCAGCAAACCCTTCTTCGAATCCCGCGCCCTGAGCCACTGCATCTTCCACCAGCCGATGTCGAGGTCGGGGTCGGCTTTCATCAGATACCAGGTTCCCCGCTGGAAGAAGACGAAGACAAACGACACCGCGATCAGCATCGAACGGATGCGGTCCGGGTAGCTGTTGTGGAAATAGACGGCGACGTCATGGGCAACATTGCGGTGTTCTACTTCTTCACTGCCGTGCCAGCGGAAAAGATCCGTGATGGTGGGATCGGCGCCGTAGTCTTCCCAGCGGCAGTTCAGGACGAAGTCACCAAGTACCGCGGTGTAATGCTCAATCGCGGCGATCAGCCACAGCCGGTCGCAGAGATGGCTGAGTCGGCGTTCCGAATCGAGCGACGGGCGGGGTGACAGGGTGCGGGAGAAGATGAAATCGACCTGATCGAGCAGCGGTTTGGGGTCAATGCCGCGGGCGATCATCAAGTCCCGGAGCACTTGGTCGTGGACGTCGGCGTGGGTCGCTTCCTGTCCGATGAACCCGCGCATGTCCTCGGCGAGTTTGGGGTCTTTGACCAGCGGGAGCGCCTCGTTGAACACCTCGACGAAATAACGCTCGATCGGGGGCAGCACAACGTTGAGCAGGCTGACGAAATTCGAGGCCACCGGGTGGTCGGGGATCCAGTGCAACGGGATGCCGGAGGCGTCGAAGTGCACTTTGCGCGCCTGGATCTGAACCGGACCCGGATCGTATTCGTGGTCGGACCGGCGCGGTTGCAACATTGGGCCGTTCCTCCTCGGATTCGTGTCAATTCTGACCACCGCGAGCAGCGGGATCAGAGTGACGCCATGTGTCGAACGGTACCGTTCCGGGTTGGACGTGGGGGCATCACTGCGAGTTAGGTTTCGTCGATGAAGTTTGTGGTGGCTGGTTATGGAAGTCGTGGCGACGTTGAGCCCTGCGTCGCCGTCGGCCGGGAGCTGCTGCGCCGCGGTCACGACGTGCGCATGACGGTCCGACCGAACATGCTTGGCTTAATCGAGTCGGCGTTAGGAATGCTAACGGGCCGAACCCGCCGACGCATGACAGGTGTCCCCAGCGAATCGAGGATGGGATGAGTGACAAGTCCAACACGCCGGCCCGTCCGCTGATCGGGTTCATCACACGTGATAGCGCGCCGCAGATTGCCCCGGCACCGATTAGCCGGGCGTGGATGTCAGAGATGTCAGAGATGCGTAAAGGTTGGCCGAATCGGTGTTTGCCGATGCTCATCGCTAACCAGAGCGGCTGGGAGCTGCGCAATCGGTGCGGGTTCACCGCCACGTGGTTCGGTCAGCAAGGCAGCGCGGACGTGATGATCACACCCGATCAGCGCGACACCGGTCAGTTCCTGCCCTCCAGCCATTTCGGTAACGGCATCCTGACCTGGCACCTGCCGATGCTGTTTCGCACCCCGGCGGGCTACAACCTGTTGGTCCGCGGGCCGGCGAACTATCCGAAGGACGCCGTGTGTCCGTTAGAGGGCGTGGTCGAAACCGACTGGGCGAGCGCGAGTTTCAGCATGAGCTGGAAATTCACCCGCAAACTGATGCCGGTGCGATTCGAGGTCGACGAGCCGATCTGCATGATCGTCCCGCAGCGCCGAGCCGAGCTTGAAGAGTTCGCCCCCGAACTCAGGCCCATCGAGTCTGACGAAGATCTGCAGCGGAAGCATGAGTTGTTTCTTCGCGAACGTGGCGAGGCAGATCGGTACGAGACTGCAGCGAGGGTCGCCGCAGGACAGCAACCGGAGTGGCACAGCGACTATACGCGAGGCAGACACAGAGACGGCGAGGCCGGGGCACCAGATCATCAGACTCGCCGTCATCTTCGTTCATTTGTTCAGCGACAACATGACAAGCTGCAATAGGACCGTGGGTGTTGGATTAGAGTGCCGGGCGGGTTAGCCGGGGGCGTGGGCCCGGGTTCATTTGACAGACCGCGCACGGGGGACTGAAGGGCTGGCTTCCGCGATGGGTGAAGGCGTGTTCGGCCGTAGCGACGCCGAGATCGACCTGTTGGTCCGTGGCAAGCGGTCGGGGATCGCAGTTGTTGGCTTCGGCTATATCGGCACGGTGACCGGTGCCGTGCTGGCTGATCGCGGCTGGCCGGTAACCGGGATCGACGTCAGACAGAGCGTCGTCGACGAGATCAACCTGGGCAAGACCACCGTGCCGGAGCCACAGCTCAACGAACTGGTGGCCAACAACGTACGAGTCGGGAGACTCCGCGCCACAACCAATTTCGGAGTCATCGCCGACAACGACTTCGTCATCGTGACCGTCGGAACGCCGCTCGGTCCCGACTTCGAACCCATCGTCGACGACATCAAGGCAGCAGCGCGGGCCGTGGGCGAACACCTGCACAAAGGCCACCTCGTCATCCTCAAAAGCACGGTGCCACCCGAGACCACCGAAAAGGTCTTTCGGCCGATCCTTGAAGGGACCTCCGGGCTGCGGGCTGGAGTCGACTTCGGGTTGGCGTTCTGTCCTGAACGGCTCGCCGAAGGCCAAGCCATCCGCGAGCTGACGTCGATCCCCATCGTCATCGGTGCTGTCGATGAGCGCAGCGCTCGCGCCTGCGCCATACTGTGGCGACACGGCTTGGGGGTGGATTCCATCGTCGTCGACGATCCGCGGACGGCCGAGATGGTCAAGCTCGCCGACAACGTCTGGATCGACCTCAATGTCGCGCTTGCGAACGAGCTGGCCAAGGTGTGCGACGGGCTCGGCATGGACGTACTTCAGGTCATCAACGCGGCCAACACAATGCCGAAGGGCAGCCACGATGTGAACATCCTGATGCCGAGCATGGGCGTCGGTGGCTACTGCCTAACGAAGGATCCGTGGTTCGTCAGCCACCTGGGCGAGTCCCTCGGGTTGGATTTGGCAATTCCGCGGACGTCGAGGACTGTCAACGACACGATGCCTGCCTACACCTATGGGCTGCTCAACAAGCTGCTCGCCGAGCAGGGCAAGGCAATCGAGACCAGCCGAATTGCGTTGCTGGGCATCGCGTTCAAGAACAACACCGGCGATTGCCGGCTCACGCCGACAAAGTATGTCGTCGGCTTGCTCGAGGACTCCGGCTGTGAGCTTTCGGTCCATGATCCCTGGGTTGCGGCCGACGATGCCCTCACGGTGACGAAGATCCCCCTGACTGCAGACATCGAGTCCGCGGTCGAGAGGGCCGACGCCTTGGTGGTGCTCGCGGGTCATCGGCAGTTCCAGCAGTTCCCGCTGGCTCGGCTCGCGGAGCTGGTATCAGGCGGGTGCGTGTTCCTCGATGGACAGAACAGCTTCGACCCAGCAGCGGTGCGCGCCGCCGGCTTTGTCTACAAGGGCATTGGCCGATAAGCGTGCCGATCGGCGAACGTAAACCCAAGAAATGAAAGAGCTTTCATGACCAATGTCGTCGTGACAGGTGGCTACGGCTTCATCGGATCGCACTTGGTCTCCGCGCTGCTTGACCGCGGAGACTCCGTCACGGTCTTCGACTTCGCAAAGAACACCCGCGACACCAGTATCGACTTTGACCGGCACGCCAACTTCCGGTTCGTGCAAGGCGACGTCACTGATCTGACCGCACTCGAAGAAGCCTTGACTCCCGGTGTCGACACGGTTTTTCACCTGGCCGCAGTCGTCGGCGTCAAGAACTATCTCAACGATCCGCTGCGGGTTCTCGATGTCAACGTGACGGGTACTCGCAACGTTCTCGAACTGAGCCATCGGCACGGCGCACATGTGGTGTTCGCCAGCACATCTGAGGTGTTCGGCAAGAACCCGAACCCACCCTTCGCCGAGGACGACGATCGCGTCCTCGGTTCGACAAGGACCGCCCGCTGGAGCTACAGCACCAGTAAGGCCATGGCCGAGCATCTCGTCTTCGCGATGCACGCGGCCCACGCACTGCCGGTGACGGTAGTTCGCTACTTCAACGTCTATGGCCCGCGGCAGAATCCGATATTCGTGATTTCGCGGAGCATTCACCGGATTCTCAATGGCCGCCAGCCGTTGCTCTGCGACTCGGGTGACCAGACACGGTGCTTCACGTACGTCGACGATGCCATCGCCGGCACCTTGCTCGCGTCCGAGAGCAGCGCGGCAATCGGTGAGGCCTTCAATATTGGGAGCATGACCGAGACGACCGTACGTGACCTTGTCGGTCTGGTGATCACGATCGCGAATGTCGACTCGGTGTCTGGCGCCGAAGCTGTTGACACCGCAGCGCGCTATGGGAGTCGCTATGAGGACATCCCTCGTCGTATCCCCGACTCGACCAAGGCGCAGCGGGAGCTGGGGTGGCGCCTCCAGGTCGACCTCGAGGAAGGGATCCGCCGCACCATCGATTGGGCGCGGGCCAACCCGTGGTACCTCAACGGACCCGCAGGGGATAAACCGTAAGACGCGCGATCAGCCGGTTTAGACTGCCCGGCGGACTGAGCCGCGGGACGCTAGGCTGCCGCTTTCATTTCGCAGAACGCGCACGGGCAGTGAAAGGCTATGTTTGCGTCGATGAAATTTGTGCTGGCAAACTATGGAACTCGCGGCGATGTCGAGCCTTTCGTCGCCGTCGGTCAGGAGCTGCAGCGCCGAGGTCACGATGTGTGCATGGCGGTCCCGAATGACTCACTTGGCTTCGTCGAGTCGGCGGGGCTTGCTGCGGTCGCCTACGGGCTGGACTCGCAGGCGGTCGAGGGGTTCCGCAGCCAGCCCTCGAAGATCCAGAATCCGATCGGCGTGTTGCCCGAAGTTATCGAGCATGTCACCCAGGCCTGGGCGGAGAAGGGCACGACGCTGATGTCGCTGGCAGATGGGGCCGACCTGCTCTTGGCGGGCTACAACCAGCAGACGCTGGCCGCCAACGTCGCGGAGTATCACGGCATTCCACTGGCTGCGCTGCACATCTTTCCGACGCAGCTTTTGGACTTCGGGTGGCTGCATAGGCGCATAACGAAGGAGGCTGAAGACGCCCAACGCCGGGCACTGGGCCTGCCGGAGACACCCGGACCCGCGACGCGATCGCTGGAGATCCAGGCGTACGACGAACTCTGCTTTCCCGGGCTGGCAGCCCAATGGGCGGAACAGGGTGGGCGACGGCCCTTCGTCGGGGCGCTGACGCTGGAGTCGCCGACGGATGCCGACGATGAGGTCTTGTCGTGGATTGCCGCGGGAACGCCGCCGATCTACTTCGGCTTTGGCAGCTTACGGGTCACCTCTCCCGCCGACACGGTCGCCATGATCGTCGCGGCCTGCACACAGTTGGGCGAGCGGGCGTTGATTTGCTCCGGTGCGAGTGACTTCACCGAAATCCCGCATGTCGACCACGTCAAGGTTGTGGATGCGGTAGGCCAAGCAGCCATCTTTCCGCTGTGCCGCGCGGTCGTCCACCACGGGGGCGCCGGCACCACGGCCGCAAGCCTGCGAGCCGGAATCCCCACCTTGATACTCGGGCTATGGGTCGAATATCCGATCTGGGCAGCTGCGGTCGAACGACTGAAAGTCGGCTCCGGCCGCCAGTTTTCGGAAACCACCCAGGAAGCATTGGTCGCGGATCTGCGCTCTATCGTCACTCCGCAATGCGTCACTCGAGCCCGTGAGGTCGCCACTCAGATGACCACACCCGCCGAAAGCCTCGCTCGCACCGCCGATCTCCTAGAAGACGCCGCGCGTCAGGCTCGCGAAGGCTAAGACAGAACGCCCCGGTACCAGTCAACGGTATCGGCGATCGCCTCCGCCATGGTGTAACGGGGTTCCCAACCCAGCATCTTGCGGGCCTTCGCAGCAGACAGATACTGGTGGAATATCTCGTGACGGGCGGTGGCCCGGATGTCCGGTTCCAGCTCAGTCCCAGTCGCAGCTTGCAGCATCTCGACCAATTGCAGCACGGAGAGCGGACTTTCGGTCGAGAAGTTGAACGCCTCGCCTCCAAGTGTCGGGTCGTGGGAGATCGCCTCGGCAAGCTGTAGATAAGCGAGCACTCCGTCGGCCACGTAGAGGTAATCCCGGGTCATCGTTCCGTCCGAGCGGATCACTGGACGTTGGCCCTGGAGCAGGAGACGTATCGTGCCCGGGACCAGCCGCTCCCAGTTCGTATCTCCAGGACCGAAGAAATTGCCGCACCGGGTGATGACGACGGGGAGGTCGTAGATACGAGCGAAGCTCTGGGCGATGAGGTCCGAACAGGCCTTGGAGACATCGTAAGAATTGACAGCGCGGAGCGGCATATCTTCCGTGTAGGGAAGGACGGTTTGCTCTCCGTAGGCCTTGTCGCTACTCGCCGTGACGATCTGGCGAACTGTACTGGTACGGCGCGCCGCTTCCAGCAGCGTCCAGGTTCCGCGGACATTGGCATCGTAGGTCGCCACCGGGTTGCGATTCGCCACTCCCACCTGGCTCTGAGCAGCCAAGTGGAAGACGGTCGCCACGTCGTAATCTCCGAGCATCCGCTCCATGAGGGACTGATCCTCTACCGCCCCCGTGACTATCGACACCTTCGGCCACCACCCGTCCCGTGTGGCCGAGGACGGAACCGTGTCGCGCACGAGCACCACCACGCGTGCGCCGAGCGCCGCGAGGGCAGAGGTGAGGTGAGTACCGAGGAATCCGGTTGCTCCTGTCACCGCTACCAGGCGTCCGTCCCAGAACTCCCGGTTGGGTTCGAACGGTCGGATATTCGTTCCGGTCGTCATCGCTTGTCTTCGTAGTGGCCTTGATCGGTTTCAGGTGCTGGTCGATCGTACCCAGGGTCCGCGTCCTCCCTCACAGAGCGCGGTGAGCTCCTGGGCATCCTTCTGAGTGTCCATGGATTTCCAGAACCCTTCGTGACGGTAGGCGAACAAGTCGGCGGCGTTAGCCAACGAAGGAAGAATCTCGCGTTCGAGATCCTCCCCGTCCCAGCGATCGAAGACTCGGCTGTCCATAACGAAGAACCCGGCGTTGATCGGATGGTCGTGCAGCTTCGGTTTCTCTCGGAATCCGCTCACCCTTCCCTTTTCATCGAGATCGAAGGTTCCGTAGGGAGAAGGAAGAGAAACCGTGGTTACTGTCGCTGCTGCCCCGTGGCCGCGGTGGAAGTCCAAGAGGTGGTGGAGGTCGATGTCCGCCAGGCCGTCGGAGTACGTGAGAAAGAATTCGTCGCCCAGACGTTCGCGCACCTTCATGACTCGACCACCCGTGTTGGTGTTCTCGCCCGTATCGACAACCTCAACGTGCCAACTGCCAGGCAGCGACTGCGCGAATTTCCGTACCAGCTCCGCCTTGTAACCGGCGGCCAGGACGAAGTCGGTGAAGCCCTGTTCCGCATAGATCTCCATCACGTGAGCGAGAACCGGACGGTCTCCGACCAGCAGCAAGGGCTTGGGAACCTCAAGGGTTGACGGCATGGCGCGGACGCCCGTTCCGCCGCAGAGGATTACGGTCTGCATGTCGCCGGAACGGGGTGAAGAACCGAGCCAGAGCATAGTTTCATTGATATCTCCCGGGTCAGTTGCGTGGTGTCAACCTCCGTTATTCTCCTTGCCTGCATGGAACATTCAACAGACAAGGACCAAGACCTTCACACGCGGGTTGACGCCCACAATTGGTGCCTGACGTTGTTACGCTCGGATCGTTCGATTTCCGCCCGATAGTGGGACCGCATGCCGTGACCGGACGTGAAAGGCAAGCGCTGTCTGGATGTTTGGACCTTCGACGAATCTTTGAGATTCGAGATGGCGGGGTACCGCGTCACCAACCTGGCTGGCGACCCTAGCTATCCGCTCCGGTCGCAGCGCGTTAGGCGCTCGTCGAGCAGCTCATCGATCTGACGACTTGACGGCTCGCCACCTGTGCGCGGATGGACCAGCGCACACCCTGGACCGCTCAGCAGTGCGGGGCCCAGCACCTCTGGTTGGGGCAATAGATCGAATGTGCGCTGTTCACCATGGATCCGACTTGTCCGAGCGCAACGCTATCCTGGTCCAAGTTGGCGTGAACGTGCTGCGCAATGTGGTCTGGCGTCCAACCCCACCCGAGATCGTCGCAGATGAGGTACGCCGTCCCGATGAGGGCCTGCTCGTGGCCCGGCGGCCAAGTGAAGCCGGCGGCACGCAGTTGATCGAGGTAAGCGTCATCAGCGGGACTGGCAGCAGCACTCGCAGCGCCAGTAACCAGGGCGGCGCCAACCAGCATGGGGACGGTCAGTCTGGCCAGCCAGCGGGGTGAGGGCATTTGCGCTTCCTTCTTCGTGGTGTTGAGGATGCGAAGTATGCGGCTCCAAGGGGGCGCAAATATGAACATTAGCGAAAGCTGGGAAGAAGTTTATGAAAGCTGGTTGGAGCACTTAGCACTGACTCAGCTAAGTGGTCACAGCGACGCCATGTGTCGAACGGTACCGTTCCGGGTTGGACGTGGGGGCATCACTGCGAGTTAGGTTTCGTCGATGAAGTTTGTGGTGGCTGGTTATGGAAGTCGTGGCGACGTTGA